>Ga0214919_10001201_pt1 | contig 43099 bp, 48 predicted proteins | sample LL1503_MetaG_FD_177994 | JGI IMG/M metagenome (GOLD analysis project Ga0214919, IMG submission 177994) | Freshwater microbial communities from Lake Lanier, Atlanta, Georgia, United States - LL-1503 | ecosystem: Environmental > Aquatic > Freshwater > Lake | place: USA: Georgia | collected... | reverse complement strand
CGTTCCTACTTCTGCTGCTTGCGGTAATTCTTGTGCGTTGTCTAACGTCGTCTGGACAACCATTGCAAGATTTGCGTCACTCTCGAATGGTTTTTCAGTATTAAGCAGATGTGTTATCTTTTTCAACTCGGAGTCGATATCCTTTATATCAGCCAAAGAAAGTTCTTCACCATGTTTTACTGTACTATGATTTTGAATCCCTCGAATGATCCTCTTCGCTTGCACGATGAAGTCCTGTTCTTTCCTAAATCGTGACTTAAGAGCGTTATTGAGAGCCACTATTTCATTTATTTGTTTCATATTGAATAAGTATATAATAAAAAAGTTTTCCCGGTTTCATATATCTCTAAATCGTGACGTAAGAGCGTTATTGAGAGCCACTATTTCTTTTATTTCTTTTATGTCTTTCATATTGAATAAGTATATAATAAAAGTTTTCCCGGTTTCATATATCTTTAAATCGTGACTTAAGAGCGTTATTGAGAGCCACTATTTATTTTATGTCTTTCATATTGAATAAGTATATAATAAAAAAGTTTTCCCGGTTTCATATATCTCCAAATCGAGCTCCATATCCTGTATTAAAATTGAAACAAAAATATTGGATAGATACATTGACGATAGTTCAGATGGATTACCTAGCAGAGGCCATAGCGGTCTTGGCGATGTATCTCGTTGAAGAAGCTGCGAAACACGCTGAGTTGACGACTAAATTTCTCGCTGAACAAGCCGCCATCCAAGCGTCTGAAGAAGCGGCCGAGTTGAAGAGAATGTTCTCTGAACCGTGTTTTACTTAAATGAAACCGTTTTTTTTTTTCAATTTCAAAAAAAAGGTACGGATCCAAACCTATGAATTACATGGAGTGATTCGATGGTCTGAGGTGCCAGTACCGTTCATGCTTGGGTAGATTATAGTACACGCGTACGTTGTCATTACCTTGTTCAATCTCTTCGATAGCAGACAAGAGCGGTTCGTTCAAGTCACTTGTATCGTCGATGAACAGGAAGAATGAATTACCGCGTTGTTCTATAGGGCCGTTGAAGTTCAAAGCCCACCTAACAAATGTTGTTGTTGCCGTGGCAAACGGTATGCAGTAAACGGGCATCTTTCCAGAGCATTTACCTCTATTTCTATTGTAAATAGATTCAATTTTATGTCTGTATTGAAAAAAAGGGTGGACCGTGGTCCACCCCCGCACAGGTTCAATCTTTGATGGGTTCGAATTCGAAGGAACCGAACTGAATGAACTGAAGCGAAGCGTCCTTGAGACTTGGGTCTCGTTCGTAAAGGAACTCCTGGAAGGAAGACTTGCCGTCCCACTGTGCGAACAACTCAGCATCTACCGGTGCCGTCTTCTGATGGTGGTAGGGTTTGTTGGAACAAACGATGTAGTGGTACGGTCTGTTGCCTTTCTCGTCTGGCTTTCCGAAATAGATTTTGACCTTTTCGCCTTTTTCGATAGAATCGTGTACGACCAGGAGCGCTTGGCTCATCTGGGTTTTGTAGCAGGGGTCGAAGAAGAAGAACCAAGCAAACACGCCTGGTTTCCCCTCAACGGGGCCGCCTTCAACATACCCACTCATCTTGTACCGCGGCATGATCCAACGAGCCGCATCTTCAGGAGTGCGTAGCGTGGTCGAGCGTGGAATTGCGATGGTGAATAGATGTAGCGGCATCGGTTTTGAGCACGACATTTTTGCGTAGTCGGGCTAACTGTGCATACTTGCACTTGTCTAAACTGTTTCAATTTTATTCCGATAACCGGATTCGTCATTTATCACTTAAATACCACTGTACAACATTGATTCGTTATCAATGGGGGTCAAATTACCAAAAAAAAACTTGTCCTTTTTCACTTATGCCTGCGGCTCATAATCGAATCAAATTTATTCGCCAAAAAAGTGGTGGTAACCACCAGTAATCGTTCAAGGATCGGGTTCGATGGGTTTGGGTTCGACGTATTCGGGTTCGAATGAACCGAACAGAAGCGAAGCGCCATTGAGACGTGTGTCTCGTTCGTAAAGGAACTGCTTCCATGAGCATTTCCTGTCCCACTGATTGAAGATCTCCATATCTACCGGACCTGTCACCTGACAGTGGTAGGATCGATTGGAGACTACAATCTTATCGTATTTGCGGCCTTTTTCGTTGATGATGATTACTCCGCATCGTTCGAGAGTTTCGAGTGCGACCAGGAACTGAGGGCTCATCTGGGTTTTTAAGCAGGGGGTCACGTAGAAGTACCAGCGGAAAGTGCGTACTTTCCCGTAATCAGGTCCTCCATCAACATATCCGGGCATTCGGAGATAGTTTGTGAAGAATTGATACGCTTTTCTAGGGTTTGTTATTCTAGTGGTACAGGGTATTGTGATCGTGCAGAACTCGTGAATGCGTGTTTCGTCCCGGGGGACGTAACAGGCCATTTCGTAAGGAGGTTCAGCTGTGCATACGTTCACTAGACTAAATCTTTTCAATTTTATACAATGACGAAAAAAACGTGTACTCATTTCTCACATATGCACTCATTTCTCACATATGCACTCATTTCTCACTTATGCCTCGTGTATACACAGTTACACATCCAGGAAAGACTTGTACCCAATTTTTCGTTCTTTGTTCTGGTGGTACTCTACGATGGATGCACGGTCCGCAATGGTTCTCTTGTATCTCTCAATTCGACGCACAAACCCTTCGTCAATGTAAAGTGTCAGTTGGGGTCGGTCCGGGTAAATTCCAAGAATTCTGCATTTCTGCAGAAACCCAGTGAGTGTGTTTGGGTTCGATACTTGATGCGTGATGTGGGTCGTATGCGCCGAATTGCTGAAAGAAATGCCACGGGTCGCCATTTTATTCGCGATGATAATGACGTGCGATTCTTCCGTATACGGGTCCAAGATTTGGTTCAGGCGATTTCCACGAAGGCGAGTGAAGACTCGATTCCTATACACTCCTTTTTCAGTCGTGAGAAGAATGACGGGAACGGTAGGGTGAGCACTGGATATATTCATGGCCGTCGTACGCATCAGTTCCACCCGCGTAAACGTGTTGATCAAGAGAATGCCGCGAGATGCCCTGAAGTCATCGACAATGGACAAATAGTCAATGACTTTGGGAATGGGCTTCAATTGGACTTTATCCAATCCACAATAGTCAGGATGTTGTTCCACGAATTGGACTTCATCAAACGTATGGGGTTTGTAGCGAAAAGGTGTGGCCGTCACGTGAATTTCCACCGAAGCGTTTGCACAAAGAGGGTGGAATTGGGTAAGGTCAGATTCGTCCAAGAGAATGGCGTACGTCTTGGGCGGATTCAATGCCATATACTTGGCGAGTTGATTCTTGTTGTTCATCAAGAGAACCGTTGCTCCCGTGAGGGCCGTGGTGGATTTGCGGATGACTTGAAGGGGGGTGTCGCCGAAACGTTCTACGTACTGCTTTTGAACCAATTGACTGTTTTGAATAATCAATACCATAGGCAGCTTAGCTCGTCGGACTTCGTCGATGATCTTGGCCGTTTTTCCGGACTGAATTTCTCCGTATACGAGTTTCTTCGAAGGCCTGTAGAAAGAGTTGCGGACCGTAGGACAAATGTGTTTCCACAAGGCGACCATCGTAGACGGTTCTCCAGAGTAGACCAGGATTTTGGCAAGCACATCTGCATTCATTTTTCAAACGGTTGTACAAAGGATACTTTATCGTTCAGTTTCAATTTTGCATAAAAAAATACACCCTTGTTTTACAATTGAAGTTGCTCACACACATTCTTTCGCAGCTTTTTCGGGGGTAGTTTTTTGCCGTTTTCCGTGATTGGGATACCGCGCGACTCTGCAAATTTTTGGAGCTCCTCCATCACCATACTGTTAATATCGTCTGCAGTCACTTCCTCATCCACTTCATCCACTTCCTCATCCACTTCTTCCTCATCCAATTCTCCTTCTTCCAACTCTGGAATATGGGTCGAGGTTTTGGCATCGACTTTGCCGGCCTTGGCAGCGATCTCAGCTTCATCGGCCTTGGCAGCTTCAGCGATCTCAGCAGCGACCTCAGCTTCAGCGGCTTTGGCAGCTTCAGCGATCTCAGCAGCGACCTCAACGTCAGGCATATGCAACACTTCAACTGGAGTTTCCATCTTCATCTCCGTGGTTGCGCGACGTCCGCGTGCAACGGTTACAGGTTTGAAGTGTATGGGGTCAATCGTCACGCCATAATGAAACATTGCAGATGCGTTAGCCTGTTCTTCCGTAATGTCGTGTTTTAGCATGAAATTCGAGTACGGCATGGTTACGACGTCGCCCACCGAGTATTTATCAAGTGCACACGATTCACGTGCCTCAATGTCTCCATATTTCGGGGTTCCGTCCTTGGCAGCTTGTTTCCCACAAGTGGAACAATAACCATCGTCTTTCGCCTTCTTTTGACACAGGGTGAACAACCTCTTATTCATCACAATGCCTTTACAATTCCCTTCTTTCAGACCGGCGCGGCCGCAGTAAGGCAATTTATTGGGCGGAAGGATCTTTACCTCTTTCGAGAGTTGCACTCCTCCGCCGAGAAGTGACATGGCTTCGTCGAAAGGAAACCCATAATGGTCGGAGAGGATTTTAGCCGCACGTTCGTTTGTGGATTTGACAATCGATTCTGCAAAAGATTCCGCTGCACGGGTGAACACATCGGGCATGGTAGCTGAAAACATGTTCAGTTTATACTCATTTTACACGAACGAAAATGAATCAATTTTAATTGAAACGAAAGTGAATTCTACTATATACACAACTCTAATCATGGCACACAGTTTCACGTTCACGATGGTTGGCCGTTTCCAGGATTTTGACAGGAACAAGGAACGTGCCGATGCAGAAATCCGAAATGTGTTGGAAAAACTAGACTTGGGCGCGTTTGACCTTGACATTGTCCCCGTGCGTAAAATGGGACAAGAACGTCGACTCAAGGTATTCGTACACTACACAACCTCCTCTCCTGCTGGAGAACTCTTTCAAGCCAGATTGGCCGAAAAAGAAGTGCAACAGAAGGAGGCCGAAGAGGGGGAGGTGTTTAATCCACTCAAGATATTCTATGACCAGGACCGATACTGGAAAATCTACAAGTGTATGACTCCAGCGGAGCGAGCTGCGGAACAGGCCGCTGCCAAAGCAGCCAAAGATGCCGCAGCAGCAGCATTTCGTCCTCGGATTGTGTGAATTTACCCAGTTTTTTTTTGATAAAAAAATCAAGTGTTCATGGGCGACAGTCTGTGCATTCTTTGCAATTTCTGCAGCAGAATACATTGTTGCAGATGTTACACTTCAGATAGGTCATTGCACGACCTGTGGATGAAGTGCTTGTGCATCGTCCACTGGCGCAACGACTGCGTGGGAGTGCGACCGTACTTGCAGCACGTGTACTTGGAAGTGCAGCACGTGCAACTGCGCTTGATGCCATTTCGTGCACGCGAGCAGCAGCACGTCCAATGAAATCCGTTTCAGGTGTACGTACTAATTCACGTGTGTCAAGGACTAGTTTGTCGGCGGCGGCTAACAAACTTTCCAACGTGGGTTGAGCTTTTCGTCGAGCCTCTCGTTGAAGAGACCGTCTCGATCGAGATTCTTCGGGTACACGACAACTTGGACACGTCATAAACTGTAATCCATCTTCGTCTGGTACCATTTTCGAGCGCCACGCATCCTCACACTCCTCACATAGGTAGTGACCTACTTTGGAACCGCAGGACACTGGTTCACAGATCGTGAACTTCATACAAATGATACAATCTTGACACTCCATGTCGAATGTCTATATCTAGAAGACATACAGAGAAGACGATTCAATTTTACAAAAAAATGACTTGTTTATAGGTTCGTGAGGTGGGCCGTAATCCACGTCGTTATCCAGACGCCAAAGAGCGTCCACATCGTTGCGATGTTCGAACCTCCTGTTGAAATCATCCACCGAAGTCCTTCGCAGTGTGGCGTCGATGTGATGAAGGGGGACGAGACGAATCCCCACACCGACGACGCAGTGCAATACCTCGCGTAGGTATGCGCTGCGACATAGTGCGCCGTAATCCAAGCTAGGTAGTAGCTCACAAACAACGCGTACCTTGGAATTTGAGGCATAACACCTTTTTCGATGAAAAGGAAATGTCTAATTCATTTCAATTTTACAAAATTCGCAAGTCAATTGGTCATAAATAAAATTGAAACGTTTTTGGCAACTAAGGATTCGTGGGGGTAACTCTTGTATGGCGCAGTGGTTAGCGCGCTGGGCCCATAACCCAGAGGACATTGGTTCGATTCCAATTACAAGATTACCTTTTATAGTTTTTTTGTGCAACCCGTAAATAAAATTGAAACGTTTTTGGCAACTAAGGATTCGTGGGGGTAACTCTTGTATGGCGCAGTGGTTAGCGCGCTGGGCCCATAACCCAGAGGACATTGGTTCGATTCCAATTACAAGATTACCTTTTATAGTTTTTTGTGCAACCCGTAAATAAAATTGAAACCGTATGGATAAAGTAGTTGACCCCAGAGTTCTTAACGGGTGATTTGTACTAGTTCAAACATATTCGATATCGGGCAACCGTTATTGAAAATGTTTGAACTAGTAATTATAGTACCGCTCAGAACTCTCAGAAAAGTTTAGGATAACAACATTGAACGGTTACCGTGCGATGATGTTTATCCTAAACCTTTTTTTCTCATTTCTCACTTATGCACTCATTTCTTACTGAAGGAGTTCGTTTATACGGTGTGAATAACCTATGGACTCCATGACTCATTTCTCACTTATGCACTCATTTCTTACTGAAGGAGTTCGTTTATACGGTGTGAATACACCTATGGACTCCATGACTCATTTCTCACTTATGCACCCATTTCTCACTTAGGGGGAGGGTTAGAGATACAGTGTACATAAATATAAAATCTTAATCTCGATTACCAGGGCCAATTCGGCAGAGAAGGCGGCGGAGGAGGATTAGAAAAGGCTTCTGAAATGGATCCACACACAGAACTTAATTGTGCAGGAACCTCTGGCGGAGTGGTGACTACAGCAACCGTAGTATTTACATACGTATCTGGGTGACTAGCTCCACTAACAATGTTATTCATATTAGCACCAACGATAGTACCCCCCATAGCCCCCGCAGCCCCCGCTTCAGGACAAAGTTCCTCTATAGCTTCTTCGGTATCCGTTGCAACGGCCGCGCCTACACAGAGTCCGTACCCGGCAACTTCCCCCCCGGTAGAACCATATGCCGCATTCTGTTGGTCTGTATTACCGGTAGGTGTGTCTGCTCGCCCATCAGGTTTCGAGGCACCAATTGCAACCAGTAGATTTTGAAAATGAAATTTACAAAGTCCTGCCTTACGTAATAGGGATAATAAGTGATTTGTAACACACGCTAAACTAAACTCCCCTAGACTCAGTCCTAAAAGACCATTTAGGGAGCCTGCAGATTGAATGACTGCATTCACTTGGTCTACATAACCATATGTGATATATTGATATTTTGAGTTTGCAGGTAATCCATATCCATTCTTTAGAATAGTAATGGAGGACAACTCGGTTGCCAAAGAGGCCTTAAGGTCATCTGGTATTAATGTCGCACTTGCACCTTCGATATCACTCTTTAACAATTCGAGATCTCCTAATATGACTAAATTCAATCCGCGTCTATCTTGTTTCGCTCTGCTAAACTTGCTAAATACTGGATATATAGCCGCCCGTATATTTTGTTGAATTAGACGAATTTTACCATAAAGGGTTAATATAGAGGGTGATAACAGATGCGGAATATCCACTGCTACACTTATATTCAATGTAGTAGAATGAATAACTGCTCGAATAATTGATTTCATATTCATAACATCCCCTAAATGTTTCAAATGGGCGGCTATGTCAGACCGTGTCATTGATACATGACTAGCGACAAGATTATTCAAACCGACAAGACCTCTGCATTCGTGTTGTAACTTGATGGAATCATGAATAGAAACATCCTTTCCTGTTTTTTCACGATAGGCATTTTTAAGTTCATGTACGATAGAGAGCGGGTTCCCATTGACCTTGAGTTCCGATAGTTTTAGTCTGGAGGATACTCCATGGTCGAAATGCCCAGATTTGTTCAGATGATAGGTATTGATGTAATTATGAACCTCCATTTGATGACCATCTACGGTAATTGTAGAGTCCGGTACGATATCATCTACGTTGGGTTTATTGCTTAATATAGCGACGGTTAAACTAGGAATATCTAGTACACAACTCTCACAAGGAGACGAGCCTGTGCAACCACCTTCGCACATAAGTATATACTATATTTTATTTTGAGAAGTCGGAAATTAAACGCGTGAAACTTTGTAGGGAAATTTGACGTTGGTCGATAAAGCCCCCACGGTATCGGATTGAAAAATCACATTAACCACGAGTATTGCAGTCGTGGAAGTCGCATAATCGTACTTGAGTATATTTTGAATGTCTGACCATTTCAGAGAGCATAGCGTGCTACAGGTTAAATCCGCTAAAGATTGGATACGGACAATTGATTTTTCCATTTCAATCAGTGAAGAAGGTGTGAACGCATTTCGACTGATGTTTAAATCCATCTCCAGATTGCCGAGTAATTCTCCCAACAAGGAAAAGGGACATTTCCTAAAGGTTCGGTTGGTAAACCTAATGTAAGGGAGAAGCGTCTGGTCGGTCTTGGTGCCGGGTTCAATGTGAAACGTATCTTGGGTATAAAAGATTTGACGAAACAGCGCTTCTGTTATGGGAATTTCATCCAACTCTACGATGTGTTGTTCGCCGATCGGGTGCACGGGAGAATGCTCTTGAGTCAAGACCACAATATCAATCACCGGAAACATATATTCCGTGTAGATAGTATTTCTCGGATTCGTTCCAACGTCATGAATGGAATGGCTAAAAGACGAACCAGGTCATCTAAGATGCCTAAATCATACTTGCCTTTCCCAAACAAGAGATGATAGATTTCATATTCGGGTTTGATCCGAATCGGCGGAAGCTTCGTCCAAAGGGACAAATTGGAACAAGACAACTGTTCCAATTCCACCAATCGTACATGTTCGTGATAGGCGTAGGCAATGACCTCGATAAAATCCTTATATACCTTTAACGAGGCATCGATGGATAGATAAAGGTTTAATTTTTGTTTCAGCACATCTATGAACAACACATTTTCGCCCAATACGTCCCATTGTTTAGAGGTGAATGGAAGCACCCATTGATTGAGGAGGAAGACCTTGAGCTGTTCGATTTCAAGCGGTAGGATACGTATACCTCGTAAGGTGTTTTTGACCACCGATTTACCCCTCAACGACATATCTTAACTCGAGATTTCGTATTTGGGATTCGTTTTTTTTTAATCGTATAACCCATGAACATTGACTTGAATCAATCGCATTACTCGACCGAGGATCTGTACCGTTTTTTCGACGTAAAACCTAATTGTACTCCTCAAGAACTGGTTCAGAAAGAATCCCATTTGTTGTCTCGATTGATTCACATTTCGATGGAAGATTCAAAAAAAAAAGACATTGAACTCTTTGTACGTAATGCAAAAGCAAGACTGATGAAAACGGAGATTGTCAATGTTTCCGTCAATCCAGTGACTCCAGGTCAATTAAACTCGGTCAAGCGAATTACCCAATATAAAAACTTGAATTTGAACTCTAGGTTCCGTTCCAATTATTACCAATCCAGTTCAAGCAATTTTCAATACATCTTACCTATCGAAATATTAAACGTCGTTTCTATGCGATTGACCTCGATTGAACTTCCAAACACGGGATATCTGTTTACGAGCAAAAACAATACCTTTACGATTTCATTTCATACGGGTAGTGTAACGACAGAGCATTTGATTCGAATCCCAGAAGGCAATTATGACAGCGACACGTTTACGCTTTATTTAAACGAGACTTATTTTTACCCCACCGCCCCATCCGAATTGCGTAACATAAAATTCTCGATTGACCCGTATAGTTTCAAAAGTAAGTTCGAATATACCGGATCGTTTACCTACAGTTTATCTTTTTCACAAGAGGAAGGACCCACGAATTCGTGTGGATGGATCATGGGGTTTCGTATGGCCCGTTATGAACAACAGCAAACGACACAATCCGAAGGATTATTTGATGCGAGTGGAGATGGCTATATTTATTTTGCGTTGAACGATTATCAATACAACAACAATGGCGTGAATTTGATAGGATTGAGTCAAAGTATGATGGACCAAAACATTCTCGCCAAAATACCGATGACCCAAGAAAAATTATCCATTGTCATTGATGGCAACAATCCATTGACCAAAACGAGACGGTACAATGGTCCGGTGAATATTTGTAAAATAAATGTGATATTATACGATACCTATGGAACCATTTTAGATTTGAATCATATGGATTTTAGTTTTACCCTGGAAATGGAACTCTTGTATGAAAATTTCTAAACACCGTCTTCGTTACGTTCGCAAAAGTATTGGTAAATGTCGTGCAAGAGTTCGAGCGGACAGTCTTTGGAAGGGACTACCAACCCGTGTTCGTAGGTAATATGCTTGTACGGATCGTATTGATGTTTCACGAGGATCTGCCAACGTTCCGCGTATTTACGGTTTTGTTTACTTCCGTGAAAATAGTGTCGAATCACGCCAGGCACGTATCCCAATCTCATTGGCAATAATCTTTTTTGGTAGGATTGTACCGATTCTCGATAGCCTTCCGAGACATTCTCGTTAATACTTTGAGCCCCGTTTCCAATCAGAGACAAGGCCATATTGTGGTCGCCTGAACCCAGAATACTATGTTCGTATAATCCTCCAGCCTTTTCATACGCCTTTCGGGTCATGGCCCACGCAAACCCAGGGTGCCACATATGGAGTCCTTGGCTGCTGTATTTTTTATGCTTGCTGTATTGAAATCCAAACCCCTGAAAGATGCGCATCGGATTTTCCTGTGGGTCCAAGTCGGAACAATGGGAAAAGAGTTGAACGATATCACAACATCCGTTTAAGATTTTTAAGGTATCCGAAGCCCACGTTGTACTTTCGAATTCAAGGTCGGCGTCGATCCACGCCACGGCCTTCCATGATTTAGGCAGCAGGGTTTGAATACCCACGTTAATCATATTTTCTTTATGCCATAAGGGTTGTGTATCGGTTCGAAGTTGCAAGTGACGAGGATGGTTTGGTTTCGTCACACAAAACGATTGTCCTTCAAAACACAATTCCACAATGTACAGTAGAACGTTCGGTTCCAATTCCATACGTTGGATAAATTCTCGTGCGAGAATGTAGCGTGTCGCATATTGGCACGGGTTGGAAACGACCATAACCACGTGCAAATGGTCCTCGATAGGGTCGTTGTGATACACGGCCTCTTTCATTTCGTTTCGGATACAGCGTACATTATCAATCTCGATACCATTGATGACGGTCATACTATCCAGTAGAAAAGAAAAAGGTTATATCAACGCGAGTTATCGGCGACGTGTTTTGCGACGACGTTTTCGTCTGCTTTTGCCAGCCAGTTGCTCGCGCCACCCTTTAACGTATTTACGACACGTTGCGTCGCATTCGGGGAAATATTCCATGACATACGGTCTTCGTTTATTACAGTGTGGGATACATCTCATTTCGGTGACTCGGGCGGCGGCTTCGGCTTTTTTGCGTTCATCAGTATACAGAGAAAAGAATCCTAAACATCTAATACCATACATCGAACGGACCCTCCCGACTTTTCAAATTCCGACGTATCGATTTCGTGAACGGTTCGACCCGTCAAGTCTTGCAACCACGATTTTAAATGGGGGTCTTTGAGTTTGTGTGTAATCAGTCGTTTTCCATCCACGATGGCATTGAGGCAAAACGTATCGGTCGTATCCAGGACGGTGACGTTTTGTTTCCCCAAAAAATGTTCGAGTTTTCGAATCGAGGTGGGTGAAAAGGCTCTTTGATGGACGATACACTTGTCATCGTATTCGAGCATCGCCACGTCCAAATGGTAAAAGTCTGCAGAGGCCAATTTCAGGACAAGCAATTTAGGTTTGTCTTTGTAGAGTTGCCCGAACAAATGGTCGAGTTCCACAAACGTTTGTTTGGTAGAACGATACCCGTATCCACCTACGGCTTTACGTCCTCCGTCAAACCATTTGAGTTCGGCTTGTCCTTCAAATGGTTCAGTCCCAGGGTAATCCATGGTGGGAATGCGTAAATGGTTAAACATTTGTTTCAAGTAAGGCAACTCTTGCTGACGTTGAGGAAATTTCATACGAGGCAAAAGGACCCTTTGGAGTCGTGGCAGAGATAGACCTGCATTGGCCATAAAGACAATATCAGGACACGGAAGTTGAGGTAAAGGATATACTAGGGCAGAAAGGGAATGTGCTAATCGTGTATGTTGAGCGCGAGCTTTCGACGAATGGATGTGTTGGTGGTGAATGTAGGGATTTTGTCCAGTTTGAAAAGGTAGAATCTCAAACGAAGAAGGAGACACCAATAGACGCATTAGTATGTATGGGTAAAAAATAATCTGTTTCTATAGAAATGAAAAATCATAGTGAAATGATTTTAATGGCATCTGCTGCAGGATTGTGTGTCGGAGGCGCGACATGGTTACTGAGTGAATGGTTCCATAAGACCGAACCGAATGAAGATAATGCGGTTCCGAATGTGGATGCAGATACGAATGAATCCACGGAATCAAAATCCATGTTTCCGAGTCTATTCGGAAATGAACCATCGGTCCAGCCGGATACATCGGAAGTTCAGTCAGAACCAGAACCAGAGACAGATTTCAAACCAGAGACAGATTTCAAACCAGAACCAGAACCAGAACAATCTTTCCAACCAGAGACAGATTTCAAACCAGAGACAGAACCAGAACAATCTTTCCAACCAGAACCAGAACCAGAACAATCTTTCCAACCAGAGACAGATTTCAAACCAGAGACAGATTTCAAACCAGAGACAGAACCAGAACAATCTTTCAAACCAGAGACAGATTTCAAACCAGAGACAGAACCAGAACAATCTTTCCAACCAGAGACAGATTTCAAACCAGAGACAGAACCAGAACAATCTTTCCAACCAGAGACAAATCCAGAACCACAACAAACTTTCCAACCAGCGTTCCAACCAAATCCAACAAATCAAGAACCAGATTTTCAAGAGCCAGAATTCCAGAGACAAATAGGTGGTCGCTCACGTAAACGACGAATGAACAAGCGTAATACACGCAAACGCAAACAAGAATAATTTGGTTTCACGATCAATACTTACAGGATTACGCGTAAATGGATGAAACAAATAGAGCATCAAAAACGTCACTAAAAAGGTAAAGAGTCGATTGACCTGAAAGAGATACTCGGCAGACCGTGCACTTGGCTTGACACGGTTCCATACAATACAATACAATTCAAACAATTTCACCAAAAGCAAAAGGTAGAGGTAAGCTTCATACATACGGTGGGGCTAGATTAAATAACGCAAGAGTATATGTCGAATTGTCTGTCCACCTTACGTAAAAAGGATACGCTAAAAACGACAATGATGTCTTCCTTGTACACCTCGAATCTTCAGGCCACACTGGACCCCACCTATTGTGTGACTGGACCCGCGGACCGAAATCCAGAAGGGAAAGGTGTTGCCATTAAATATAACAATTATACAAGGTATTTAAACCGAATGCGCAAAAAAGATTGTAAGGATTAAAATACCTTAAGAAAGTATGTTTAGGCCCATTCAACCCAAACACGTCAAACCGCGAGTGATTCAACCAAAACACATTCAACGCACTTCCTTGGGAAATATGATGGGATTTATTCTGTCACCTCAGGTGAAAACGTGTCGGCGGTGTGGTGGGAAATGAATCCCAAAAACATAAATGTCTATGTGGCCTAATGGATAAGGCATACGACTTCTAATCGTAGGATTGTGGGTTCGAGTCCCGCCATAGATTTCACAAAAATATATCGGGATACTATGTTTCACGACATTTCCCGTTTTTCCAAGACAAGTGATTATTTCGCCTTATTGAATGGGGCGTTGATGGTAGAATGTGTGGTCATCTTCTTGTCCTTGAAAGGATGGATACATTCCAAAACGTTGAAATATTGGTACAAACAGTATGGCTTGGCGGCGGTGATTGCAGACGTTTGCATTGTGATGATTGGATTTTTGATTACGCGATTTTTGTACCCCTTTTCAAGCTTCCATATTGTCTATTTTATACTGTTGGCCCTTTTGGTGCAAGTGATTCATGACCTTGGATTTTATGCCTTCTTTAGCGCTGTTCCAAGAGGTGCGAATGGAATGATCGATACGTTTAAAGACTATGGCAAAGAAATGGGTGGATCAGCCATCCTAGGAGACAGTAACATCATCCTCTTTTCTTGTCTAGTGGCCTCTTTCATGGCAGGCAAATCGTTCCATACAAATATGGTGACGTTCATCGTCACTTTGTATTTCATTCCCTATTTGATAAATATCATGTGAGTATATGGCGGATGTGATGGGTATGCCGATTGAGGACTTAATCGCTTTGAAATCAAGTCCGAAAAAGAAGTCCTTGATACAATACACCGATGCCTCGAAAAAATATCCAGTGCATACTTTATTTCCCGTCGTTCAAGAAGGTACGCCTTTTTTTGCATTACGCGTATCTCCAGAAGGTCTTTATAGTGTATCTAGACCAAAAGTGTCACAAGCTATTTTAGACCAAATCAAGAAACAATACCCATTCCACAACATTCGAATCATGGATGCAACGGCCAACAACGGTGGAGATACCATTCGGTTTGGATTAGACAAGGATGTTTCGAAAGTCTTTTCAGTCGAAATGGACTCACAGAATTTCGCCATCTTACGTCATAATGTACGACTCTATGAGCCATTGCGAGACGATAAGATTGAACTGATACACGGAAATATGGTGGATTACATCAACAAACGGGACTATGATATTTTATACGTAGATCCTCCTTGGGGTGGGAATGCACGCGTGTTGACAAAGGCAAAGTTTACTTTACATTTAGCACCCGAGGGGGACTATCGTCCAGAAAATGAGGTATTTCATACGATTGCATCTAAACCGGGACCTTGGAAACTGTGTGCGGTAAAAGTGCCTGCCACCATGGAGGATGAATGGTTAGTACAACAAGTACACGATGCCTTCGGTCGGGTTCATGTGAAGGTGGTTACCATCTCGAAACCCAGGGATGGAAAATGTGGTGTAAAATTAGTCCTGATTACAGCTAAACGCGGAGGACGTACCAGACGGAAAAAGCGTAACATTGAAACAAAATGTTATGTATAATGATTGTACAAGTGGCAACAATGAACGTGATCACTGCATTCGCGGGTTACATCTTTTGGACAGTCCTCAAACGGACATCTGAAACGATGAATGCAGACAAGCAGAAAGCAAAAGAAGTTCGTGACAAGGAAATGAAAAAGAAGGAAGAAACCCGAATGCTCGACATTGCGGTAACTACGCTGTTCTATCAACCGACGCCGAAATCGTCGCCGCAAACGAGTTCCTCACAGCGAACGCTGCCAACGCAGCCCGAACGGTGGAAGACATACATAGAGCTTCGTAATAATCCTACGGAACTGGAGTGTGAAAACGCCAAGGATTCCAAGGCCAAACTTGATTCGGCGAAAGCCGCCTCCGAGTTGGCAGTGAAACTTGCGAACATCCGTTCTCTAGATGAAGCCGAAGCCCACAATCTGTGGGGCATTGTTCACGACAATGCCAAAGTCGCGCGCAATGCCTTCATCAAGGCCGATGCAGCGTACACAGTAGCGTACACGGCGTGTAAGGCCTTCCCGGTCTAATCCACTTTTTTTAAAAAATTGATATTCCTTTCATCGCTTACCCTTGTAAAGATGTTGCGCCTTAATGAATCCCACCAATATTTCAAAGAGGGTCTTCAGTACATTTCGGTCACAACACTGCGTGATTCATGGTTCAAAAAATTTGACGTGGAGGAAACTCTACGTAAAATGCGTCTCAAACCGATGGGCAAATACGAAGGCATGACGGACGAGGACATCAAGCAACTATGGACCTCCAAAGGAGAGGTGGCGGCAGCTCAAGGTACGGCATTGCACAAACACATTGAATTGTATTACAAGTTGGAGCCGGTTGTCGACGAGAGTGTAGAGTATGCCCAATTCTTGGATTTTACCCAAGAGGCACTTGTGCCGTATGAAATCGAATGGATGGTATGCGACCCTGAAACACGTATTGCGGGAACGATTGATTTTGTCGCACAGAACAAAGATGGGACGATTGATTTGTACGATTGGAAACGAAGCAGTAAAGTGAACGAGTACACGCAATGGTATAGTCACAGTTTGGTACCCGAACTCAGTCATATTCCAGACACGACGTATTGGAAATACACGATACAATTGAATTTGTACAAGTACTTGGTAGAAAAGATGGGGAAACGTGTACGACGAATGTATCTGGTGTGTTTTCATCCGGATCTATTGAATTATCAACGGTATCAAGTTGCGGAAGTGGACCTTGAAAAGGTATTAAACAGAAGAAAGGGGTAGACACTTATGTGGTTCTTTACATGGATTTGGAAAATGATTGAACGAATGGCCAGTTGGGAACATCCGAAAATCGAATACAAGCCGTACGAACAGTTTTATCCGTTGGATATGAAAGAAACCATCGAAGAATCCATAGATCGTTTGATACACAAAGAGGTGGAAGAAATGACACCGGAAGGGAATGTCATTTTATCGTATGACGAATCTTCCAATACTTTTTTGTATTGGGCTCAAAAACCAATTGCCTACAAGTATTTGGAGGTGGTGGCACGAAAGTACGTGATTGTGTACGATTGTAAAGAGGTGTACGTGAATATGGCTAAGGAATTATTCAAGGCCATGCAAGTCAAGCCCGAAGTCAAAACCGAAGTCAAGGATTCCCCGTTTGTCGTATTCAAATCCTACAATAGAGTTCATAAGGTAAACAAGAAGATTGCCAATGAAACAGGAAATCATTACAAACATATGGGAAAAGAAAAAGTGGGTCCTATTGTACCTACGTATAAACCGATTACGTTTGTGGATTATAAAAAAATACAGAGTAAAGAGTAATGAATGGGGGAGAAACTGCAGAAACGATATATGACAGGATGGTGAGATTGTTGGGTAATTGGCCTGCTCTCGAATTATTTAAACTTGATTTCCTACCCATTCCTCCCGCGGCAGCCGTGAACAAAGCGGTGAATGTGGCTGAAAATTTAGGGGATTTGATGGTAGAAAAACGGGAACTGGAACTGGAAGAGAAGAAACTGGAACTGGAAAAGCAGAGAATGCAGAATAACGAACCAAAAACAGATGAATCAAAAACAGATGAATCAAATAATGAATCAAAAACAGATGAATCAAATAATGAATCAAAAACAGATGAATCAAAAACAGATGAATCAAATAATGAATCATCAGATGAATCAAATAATGAATCAAAAACAGATGAATCAAATAATGAATCATCAGATGAATCGTCAGACTCGAAAACAGCTGAATTGTCGGACACAGACTCACAAACCGGAGGTATTTTATTTACGAAGAAGGAGTGTTCTTTTTTTTGAGCCATTCCAAATAGCCAATACTTTTTTCAAGACAAAAGGAAGAACCGAGCATTCGCTTGGCAATCTCCATCGCTTGTTTTTCTTTTTCGGTCAACTGTTCTACGTACATTCTTACGAGGGGAAGCATACGGTTCCCCTCGTCAATTTTTTTACAAATGCATAGTATATGATTGGAGAAGGAGGTTATGGATGTGTATATATCGGAAATCACTGTGAAGGAACTTCGCAAGGCGCTTCCAAAGTGGTGAATCGTGATTCTGCCTTGCGTGAAATCGCCAACGGAAAACGGATTCGGAAAATTCCAGAGTATCAGCACTATTTTGTCCCCGTGGAATCCTCTTGTGTGGTACATTCGCCCTACTACAAAAAGTCGTGTCATGCCTTGTACAACGACGACTATAGGGTGTTGACCTTTCCATTCATTCCTACCGTACCCACGGTGTTTGACCGAAGCGTCTTTAATCAATTGTTACCCCATTTGTCTAAATTGATCAAAGCCAAAATGATTCATTTCGACCTAAAAGCGGAAAATGTATTGCTCACCCCGAAACCCTTGTTGATTGATTTTGGCATTTCCATTGATATGAAAAAAGTAAACCTGCGCGACAACTTTTTTACCTATGAACCCAAACAATGCGAATGGCCCATTGAAGTGCATTTGTTATGTTATGCCATGGACCATCGATTCACACCGATCTCGATTGAAAAGGTCTGTCGTGAAGTCTATCAGCACAATCCATTTCTAGAAGACCTCGATGAATGTATTCAACACTACTCTTTCCTATCGACGTGTACAGGCAAAGAAGCAGTTCGTAGTTTGTTGCACGGATGGAAAACGTGGGACCTTTATGCCTTGACCCTCTTGTTGTTTCATACGGAAGAAGTGGATGCATTGCGTCCGAATCTACATTACAATCCAAAAAAACGATTATCGATTTCCGCGTCTAGACTTGCGTGATTTACGTTTACGTGTTCCACCCATACGAGCGCGTTTGATCAACGTACGTGGGTGATGCGTGATGTTTTGTTCTTCAAACCTCTCTTTCCATTCTTTCATCATAACACTACAATAGAATAAAAAATTGATTTGCAACCCAGTCCTTATAAATCGTATATAAAATGGTTCGGAATATCACCGGTGGTAAAAAAGCAAAATCCGTGGCGAGGTTTGTCGCACCTGCCATGTTTCGACCGGCCAAAGAGGATGGCGAATTGTACGCGATTGTAGAAAAGAATATGGGCAATGGCATCCTCAATGTCAAATGCATCGATGCTAAAATAAGACGTTGTATGGTTCGAAAGAAGTTTACAGGTCGACAACGCGACGTCTTGCAAGTCGGGACGTGGATATTGGTCGGTCTTCGTGAATTCGAAACCGTCAAAGACAAATGTGATTTGATTGAAATTTATACGCCGGCGGATGTGGCCCGACTTCAACTGTTGGATGTGCCGTGGCACGTCTTTGGAGTAGAAAAGGCACAAGACGACGACATCGAATTTGTGGACACGGTAGACATTCAAGAATCGGCTCCGGTATCGTTGGGACTGGATTCAACCGAGTTTGATTTCGATGACATTTAAGCTATATAATTGAATGGATACCAACCAAAGAGAGGAACCAAACACGGGAATTTAAAATTCAATACGTATTATGATTCGCAATGCTTATCCTACATAGATGTTTTGATCGAAAATCATTGAGTCCTGATTGTGAAAAGGACAACGAAAAGGTCTTACACGTGAAATCCGAGAAAGGAAGGCCAAACAAGATGAGGCCGAAGAAAATCTGCGAAAAAAGGTGTACGAGAAATGGCAACAGGTAAAATGGTGAAGAGTTTACCTTTTTTAGTCTTTGTCAATGTTGGAACCACCATTCATGGCAGGAGAACACGAATTGATGCCCTTGTACGGAGACAACAACGGAACACATTGTCGAACCAGTTGTGCATTGTATTGACCGTACGTGAGACGAGTCTCGTTTTTGGTATAAGGCGTACACTTTCGAGGCGTCTTTTCCGAATACGAATTCGAGATCGTATTCGTTCCAGTATTCACGCTATTCACGCTTGCACAAGAACTGACCACATACCCCGTTTGTACAAGGGGATTCGGAAACGAAGATTGACTCGTTTGTTTGTAAATGTACGTGCCCTGGTCTTTGTCTACCCGATAGACGTTAGACGGTGAAGCATGTAAGATGCCCTTGTATCGTGTTTCAATCATACCTGAATTGTTCATCGTAGACCGTTTGATTTCGGTTTGAGGTACGATGCACGATCCCGAGTTGCTGATAATCAACGGATACGAGTTTCCAGTCGCGCGAGCACGCCATCCGGACACCCGACATCTCGCGCCTTGTCCGTGCCCCATCGGATTGGGTCCACGGAACGGGGTTCCCATAACGCTCCTTCCTAAAGTGTAGGGAAGCTGACGATAAACGCCGTTCAGGGAAAATTGGCCTTTCGCATTGCAGTGCGAGTTTCCGTACTGCGTCAAGGATTTTCGTTTAAACGTGGCAATGGACATCTGGTATAGACGAGCATTAAAAATTGAAGCGTTCAAGGTAAATGAATAGGTGCATAAACACTACACTCGTATATAACCATGCAACCATACCGTGTGAAACGCAAGGAATTCCGAGATGAATTTCCACAATTATGTGCGGCACCTCCTGTGGCTGAACCGATGGACTTTTCTATCTTGAAAAACGTGGAAGAAATAGAAGTGAAGCCCGTAGAAGGATTGCCTCCAGGATGGATCAATGTGAGGACCTACGTAAAAAACTTCAAAAACAATGCAACACCGGAGTTGGATGCACATACGTTATTTTACCGTTGTGTACGAAAAATGCGTGCACGATGGGAGAAATGGAATCGGGAACACGATATTTATATCGATTACGACGAGTATGACGATGGATTGGTAGAGGATGACGTTTCTGAGGACGAGAGTGAATCCTCGTATGCAGAAGATCCAGAAGATGAATGGAGTGACTAAAATATGGTTATTTTTTTGTAAAGGCTTGTAACCCAGATTACAAGATCTCGTATTGTATAGGAATATTAGAAAATATATAGTGTTAAACTATGAGCTCGAACCATCCATACGGCGGTCCTCCAGTCAGTGGCCCTCCTTTAAACGTTGACTCAAAATACGCATCCAAGGTGACAAGACCATGGACAGATAATCCATCTACATTTGTTATACCCGGTAAAAAGGGTGGATCCAGGCGTATGAAACGAAAATCAAAGCGTCCAAAACGTCGCTCTCGCAGACGTTAATATTGGTAAAGACACTTCACCATCAGGGTACAACTCCAATCCATGCCATTGAGGTCCAAGGAATGTCCTTTGTCGTCGTACAAACTGATGGACAATTGGGTAATGTCTACCGGTCCAAAATATTCACGCATTTGTAGTTGAAGGGGACCGCCTCCATCTACAAATAACCTCGCAGGCGCATTGTCAATCATGGTTGTTGTGCTATTGTCATACTTGTTCCAATCGACTTTTTTGAAGGGAATCTTGGCAAAAGTATCTGACCTCAAATGGGCAATGAAACGTCGATTCACGGAGGATTGATTTGCAATCGCGTTGATGGTGAATAATTGTTTCGATGTAAGTTGTCTCGGATTGGATTCCAATGCATTGACTTGGGTGGGTGTCACCCGTACTTGAGGTACACTGGCATTGAAATACGAAGGGGTTTGGAGTGGAACGTTGGGAAATGTATTCACGGACAACAAGCTTCGATTGATTCGGTTTGTTTTGTAATCGTTCAACGACATGATAATGTACTTGGTTCCGTTGGCATCCACTGGACTAAGCGCTCTTGCCGTGTTCACACCCGATTCTTGGACGAATGTGGTCAACGGTGAACGAAATCCTAACATCCATCCCAGATTGGAATTGTATCGACTGTTGGCCAATACATCGACCGAATAAGACACATCAAACCACAACAATTGGATAATGTCGGTACTGGTTATCGTAAACGTAGCAATGCCTGTATTTGGATGAACCGTGGCCGTACAGAACAATCCAGTGGCGGTGATGGCGTCTGCGACTGCTGCAGGCAATCCATTGGTGCTGTAATTGCCTTCGGGTATGGTCAGGGGTGTGCGCGTGGTAGTCGTGTCCTCTCCTACCGCCGTTCGGCACAATATGAATCCGGTGGTCCCTTTAGACCTCGTGTTGTTGAACCAAGACTGAGGGATTTCCACCGAGTACAAGGACATGGAAACTACGTTCAACATCGTTTCCGTGATTTCAAAATCAAACGAGTCCGATGACAAATTTTGATTTTCAATCAACATACGACAAGACGAGTCAATGTTGATGAACCGTGTGACGGTATTCTTCAAATCCGGATTGAGGATACCTCGCTTGACTTCGGTTTGAAACGTCGTGGTCACTGGTTCATCGGGATGAACCTCCTCCAACAAACGTTTTTTTACTCGAGTAAAAAACTGTACAAGGTCCTTGTTTTTTTCAAAACGTTGAAGGACGGTATCTGTGGCTTGAATGACGGCTTCATGCGTAAGGTCGCGAATGTCCAACAGTTGGGTTAAATCTTCCGTGGTGTAGTGGTCTACGTCCAAATCCATTCTACTTTGGAAAGAGAAAGGGTTTAAATCAGTTGAAAAAATAGTTGGGAAAGATATGTCGACACGAAAGAATTGGGGAACACTGGACCATACTTCGTTATTTCATAAACCCATTATACAGCGATATACAGACAACCTACAGAGTGATCTCCGTTTGATTTGCAATGAGGATATCTTGAACTATCTCGGTCCGTCCTACATTGCAGCACAAAGTAGAACATGTTGTGGGGGTAAAGTAAAGGAACGGTACCAGATGAATTCTTTCCTCTACACATTGGTGCAAAGAAAGCGTGAGTTTGAATTATTGTCGGCCATCGATTCGAACAATACGTTGTTGGGGTTCATTGTATGCCAATTAGGGGAATGTAAAATGCTAGAGAATGTATGGAGTGTGAGACTCATCTGTGTCAAAAAAACCACAAAAATGTCGAGTTTATTATTGCTGGGTGCAATGATGTATGCGATTAAAGAAAAGGGAGGAAAATTTGCGGTACTCGAGTTGTCCGGCGGATATACGAATATCCAAGGCTTTATAGCTTATTCCAAAATGGGATTTATTAAAAATCTATCCTTGTACAACTATCGCCCGAGAGAGTATGAGTGTTTTTATGACCCGGCTAACTTACCCATGTACGTTTCGTTAGAACATTTGACCCAACTGAATATTGTAGAACTTGTGGCCGGCCTAAAAGAGCTACGGTTGACGGTCAAGCAGGATGATACCGGATTGTTTGAACGGTATCAACAAAACCATATACATCCTAGAAAGGACCTTGAATACTGGAATGCAGACTATCGGTCCAAAATACGACGACTTCCGAGTGAGATCGTTCTACCCCCTCAAAAATATCATATGATCATTTCATGATTTTATAGTCAGTATTGTATGTATGAATATTTTACGCATAGTACCTTCAATCTAAAAGCTATTATTCAATCGGGCGGCTTGGATGACGCCTTTACAGATCAGGAAACGTATGATAACATTGGTAGCATACCCAACGGTATTTATTGCCATTATATATGGGATGGGTTACCGATTGTTTATCCTGATATGCAATGGGCGTATAATCCTATTATATTTGTGATGGATACTTCGATCGCCAAAAGGAATGAAATGTATATTTGTGATTCCGTAAGCTATGGTCACTGTGTAGAACATCCCGAATCAAGAATCCTGCATTCAAAAGGGAATCTAAAACGTAAACCCAATTTGAACCCTTTGAAAAAGAAAATTCTAGAGGATTTGCATAAAAATGTAGAACAGAAAAAATTAAAGCGGACCAATAAAAATATGAATGTTTATTTATTTAGCCACGAGGTGATTTTCAAGGGTAAAATACCGTTAACTTTTGTAAAGGCCATTTTAATACCCAAGTCTGATTATAAGTCTGGAAATGGCATTCAGAGATTAGAGGAATACTTAAAACAGACAAATCTATCCATTCAGCTCATTCCTTATGCACCTCATACTAAAAACTTTCACAAATATTATGAAAGGATAGTATAATATGAGAACACGTGGCAAACGCAAACGACGTAAAACCAGACGAGGAGGAACCCCACTCAATATACACAATCTTGTTCAGGAGATACAACAAGACGGATTCAGTGGACGCGTAGAGTCCATTCTTGAAAATGGACCATTCAGTGAGGATGAGGATAGAATAGGCGATGTACAATTTTATTTAGATAGGTTTAATACAAAAGTAGCAGGGATTCTTCAAGCTCATACGGTAGAAGCCATACAAACATTACAAGAGGATATTATGGATGACCTAATCGACATGAAAGAACATGTACAAGAACTCACTGAATGTCACGAGAGAGAAGACTTAGAGATGGAAATCGAACAAGAAATAGCCTTTATGAATGTAATGTTTGGTCAAATCAGAAATACTCTCCAACAATAGTATGGGGAAACGAACACTTAAACGAAAGCGTAAACGCAAAAAAACCTTACGAGGGGGTGATATTCGCATTATTCGAGATGTGTTGAGGAATATCCAATTACAGGTAGATGGTGAGGAGGTTGATGGAGACCATGAGAATGGTTTTTATGGTCGTCTGTATACTCTGATTGAGGACGAACATATGACTAACCTCGCTGTCGGCAATCCAATACTAGACCAACAATTAAATGACATGGTAAGTAGTTTAAGAGAATTCGTAGATAGGCTGGATGAAGCGAATGCGACCGCGGAACTTACATTAGACTACATTCGTACATTGAGAACCAGTATGATGTCAACCCTAGAAGAAATGATGAACATCGCTCAAGACATGGACGAGACTGCAAGTCCCATCTCGGAACGTATGCTTGACGAAATAAATGCTGAAATCGTGTTTATCCAAGAACAATTCAACACACTTGATATTTAAAAAACGTATCCAACGGCGATGGACGAAGAATTTCAAAATTAACCTTTTTTGTTTCCATTCAGATTGTATTTGGAAGGCACTTGATTGAACAATTCATCCATGATATTGACGGTACAATGGTACGTAATGCTCACCTCTTTGAGTTGATCATTGCAATATTCACGTACGTGGTCCAATTGTTGCAATCGATCCCGTACTTGTTCTACGGCCTCGTACACCAAGGGTTTATGTTCAGGCCATTCGCGTTCAATGTATTCGGGAAAGTCGCGAACCATTCCCTGAAACGTTTCAATGCCACTAATGCTAATCAATTCTAAAATATGATGTAGGTCGGTATTCTTCTGGTAATCCGTCTCTGTCTTGTACACCACGTCAGCGAATGCCTCTTTGGTCAACCGATTCATCATATAGTTGACGCGGTGTCGACGCATCGTGCCCTCGTGCTCATTGATTTTCCGTCGAAATTCGTGCGTCGTATACTGCACCATTTCGGAAATACGTCGATGCACGCGCACCAAATTAGTCCTCAAATCACTCATGGTCAAATGGTCCTCACTTGAAAATTCACACATTCGTCGCACGGTATCTAATGCACGTGATACGGCACGAATGTCTGGCACTCCTCCACATTGAACGTCACCCGCATTACGCAATTGAACTCCTTTCTTTTGCATCAATTCATAGTAGTGGGGGTTGTGAACCGTGCCGGTTTCAATCTTTCCCGTACGCCAACTAAACGCCGTATTGCAATGGACTCCGTCCGTTTGAGCCGTACAATACATTTGGTCACATCCGTCAATTTTACAAATACGAGCACCACACTTGGGACATCCTTTGGATTCACGCTTGATCATTTCAGCACTGAGACGGTTGGATTCGATACATTCGTGACCCACTTCTTTCAAGACAAAGCAGTCTGAACAAATGGACTTTTGACACGTTCCACATTTGTATTGAGACGACAAGAATCCACGACATTCCAATGGACATGGCATGACGAATTGCTTTCGAGTATCCGTGACAATGGGATCTCGATCGACAAATCCAAGCAAATGCTCTGGAATGACCTCTCCTCGAATCAAGTGTTCGTTGGCTTGAATTTGCATATTCATTCGACGCATCCGCATACGAAGTTCTTCATATTCTTTGGTAATCTTGGCGTTGACCTTGCGTAACCGTTGGCGCTCCACTTCAGCTTCTACATAAGGTTGAGTTTCCGGCATTTTTCCCATTTCAATACTGGTCAATACTTGAGTTGCAGTGTCCTTGTACTGAGACAAGACCCATGAACGATTCAGCTTTCGAATCAGAAAACTCATCGGGAATCGAACATGGCATTGCATACATTGAGGAAGAGTGTTGGACCCCGTCAAATACGTACGCGTACATTCTTTGCAGGCCACATATTCACAGGAAAAGCAAGTGACGGGGCTGCGTTCACGCTTGTTCAAGGTATTGGCACAGATGAGGCAATCCATGGTGTATACTCTCTAAAGAGTTAAAATTGTAAATCAATTTTTCATGGAATGGCTAAACGTTCTCGTGGTTCAGTTTCTTGAATAAATGCCAATTGGTACAAATCTCGATCCACCTCAAACAAAGGGGTATCGTGACCTTGTAGAAACTGCATGGTTCTACATTGTTCCAACCACGCTTCGGGTATCTCCAGGTGCATCCGTTCCGCCAACCGTTGAAACAAGAGTATCGTCAAGACGGGCATTGGATGGTTGTACGAAGAAAAGAGTTTCGTCGTTTGAAGGTGCTCGTCAATGAATGTGTCCAAGGCTTCGTATCCATCTTGTAATTCTTGAGAGAGTTTACGTCGGGACTCTTGGTATGCTTGGTATAAGGATAGATACTCGAATTTCACGTGAAAGACGTGGAGTAAATCATGGACATACATTCGCAACTCTAGATTCGGGACCACATAGACTTTTGTGTCTGGCATCGGATTTGATTCGAAAAAAAAGTCCACGCGCAGAGAGGGTTCACATACAATGAGGTCAACCTGGTTCAGTATATCCGTCATATCAGGCCACTCTTTTGAAATGTCCAAACGATACACGGTTCGACCCAATCCCTGGAAATAATAGGCCAAAGGGATCAGCCTACAAGAACCAATCAACAGCATACTATAACCACGATTTGTTGTCAAAACTATCTCTTAATAAGCGGATAAATCCACCCTTCGAGTTGGAGAGGATTTGTTCACTGTGGGTTGCCATCCAAATATCTACCATGACATCGCAGAACCGTGTATGTGGTTCTACCGTAGAGCAGTGCAAATTGCGAGCCATTTTCTGATGAAATGTTGTGAAACAATAGACGATGAGACCTTTGGATCTGAAATAGTGTACCACTTCTTCATTGTCCGTGGCCAAGTAGATGGCAGGATACGAATGAATCAGCGTTGGATTCTCTTCGTATAACTTTGGGTAATCGCATTGGTAATCCGTGCATCTCCTGAATACATAAATAGTGTTCTGGCAAGAGTCCTCTCTTCGTTCGACAGAGTTCTTTCAAAGAGTCTTTCCATCGGAAGTGTTTGAACATATTGAACCCTCTACCGCTACCATTAGGTACATACAAGATCACATTCTCTTCCACTACTTCCTCTGGTAATGTACAGAGTATATCCTTGTATGTATACGCAATGCGACCCCAAGTAAATATGATTTTACCATCGACGATATCATTCAAATCCATATCGAACGGGTAGACCGTTTTATTCATTAGGTGTGTTTTGATTTGTGCGGTATCGTAGATAATACGAACCCCGAGGTCTTCCAAGTCAAAATAATCACCCAATTCAATAGAATAACAAGATAGTTTCATGGCAAACAATAGAGTTCGATTATATTTTTTACAATATTCGATACTTTTTCCTAGCCCACATAAAATATCATTGAATCCTCCCTTGGGTACAAAGAGAACATACTTCATACATTAGAAGACGATAATTAAACAAAAATGAACTAGAAAGAACCATCCGACCATAACAACATGGAGACACTTCCTGAATTGTACGAAATCCTCGCCTTCTTCCCTATCCGAGATTTTATGAAGATTCGACTGATTTCATCTACGTTACGCGAATGGAGCAAATCCTACGACCGAACCATTTGTACGAATGTACCCAAACATTCACGATGGAAACAACTCTTTCCAAAAGCCCAGTTGATTCAAACGTCCATCTTGGTTCAAGAAGAACAATTCATCCATTATATTAAATTGAGAAAACTCAACTTGGATAGCCCAATCTTACAAGAAAATGCGTTTTCTCAATTACCTCATCTCAAAATCCTGGAAGTATGGTCTCATCGGCGAATCCAACATATGACGACTCCAATGTTCCGCCACTTGTCGAAGCTACACACCTTGAAAATGTTCAGCAACCACGATTTGACAGATGAGGCCTTGTCGTATCTACCTCAATTGAAAAGGTTGTTGTTGGACCATTGCGTTCAAATTACCTCGAAAGGCATTCAATCCTTGAAACAGTTGGTGGATTTGCATTTGCATACCCAGACGTGCATCACAGACGAGGCCTTTGAAGGACTTGCTATTCAAGAACTGTACATCAATCAGAATACGTTGGTCACCGATCAAGGTATTCTTTCACTGAAACATCTGACTAAATTAACCACGTTTAAAACGCCCAACATTCGCGGTGTTGGATACAAGGTCATGCCGCAGTTGACCACATTGTATTTGAACGGGGTGTTCCTTTCAGACTATTCGGATTTCAAACACGTCCGTTTCTTGATTTTGAATCATTGTACGCTTCCGAGTGAAGACTATGAACAATGGTCAAGTTTGCGTACGATTCAAATTTACAATACGTTTATCGCCTATCCGTCGGCTGTGTTCAGAATTTCCTTGGCACACTTGAGTCAATTCACGATAGAACACTGTCCTTGTATGGTTCCGTACGAAGCCGCACTGCGAACCTACTTTGGAGAGAAGTTGTTGTGCAGACATTTGCAGTATTTGCATCCGATGTATTAATTGCATTTCTCACTATTTTTCTGGGTGTTAAGCGTCCCCATTGGACGTGACGGTTTCACACACCTGATACAGTCGTAAATCAATGTAGTCTAACTTGGTTGTGCCAGCACTTGCACTGGTATCGTGTCCGAGTGTTTCATATCGAGCACCGTTAGGATCACTGGATGGAAACCCTTTCAAGGAAGTAAAATTCCCAAAGGATGACCCCCACCCATTTCCACGTTGACTGATGATGGTTCGTTGAATGGCTTTGGCAATATAAGCCCACGTGGTACATCGTTCACCCTCTCGTGTTGGGAATTCCCAATCTGTTCCATTTTTGGTGGTAATACCATATCCAATCTTATCCGTCACATAAAGGGTTCCACTGTCATTTGGATTGGGTTCCTTCTTTTGATGGGTCACCGCATATCTTACACCTTTTTTATCAGAATGATGAGCGGGGATGTCTGTGTTTGCATCGAAATCAGAGACGTCACAATCATACCCATATGGTCCACCTCCACTGTTCACCGTGGGGCATGTTGGTTGATGAATTGAGGCGTTTACGCTCGTTGGAAGGGTAGGTGCATCAGGCCATTGTAAACTGGCTAGGATATAGGCCTGCAATATATTCTGGTCTCCATCGTTCGCCGTATACAATCCGGCCGTATTGGTGAACATGGGATTCAAGGCTTCGGCAATCGGACGATTGATCTTCGTATCGTCAAAGTCATCCGTATTGGTTTTTCCACCGGCAACCCACGCTGGACTGTAGCCCATACAGTAAGAGGGAGTCGTCCATTGGACGTGAGATTTCTCGCTATAGTTGCCTCGGTAAGGGTTGTATCGATTCGCCCAATAGGTCGTCTTGCAATCGGTAACTGTTTTACCTTGATAATAATTTTCGGGGGGGAATTGAAACACATCAAACGAGTGTAATTGTTTTGCATTCAAAACCTCATTGACCCAGTCGGCATCTATAGGCGCATCTTGGTTCTCATCCGAATGGGGAACATCTCGTGGCGTCACGGCATAACTCACGTAGGAAGGAAGCCAAAACGTGGTGGGATCTGTATTGGTTTGTGCATAGTTATTTGGATCTGTGAGCGGGATTTTATCGGTCTCGCTATCGTCCCATTTATACATATTTCCTCCATTTTGGATGAACAATAAATGCCAAAACGTGCGATGCCATTTACAGAAATTTGGATAGTCGTTCATCCCGACGTACGCAATACCCAGATAGCTGAAAATTTCAACGGTCAAGGATCTCCATCCACTGTCTGGTATGCCGTACATCGGGAAATCCGTGTACACGTATGGTGGAATAGTACTAGGAAGTGGTCCATAATTTTTTGCGGCTACATAAGCGTCCCCATATGTACAACCCGGTACCGTGGGAGTATTCTCTTCATAAAACAAGAAACATTGGTGATTCTCACCATCCGCGTATTGGGTTCCCTGATAATTCGGACCAAAGGATAATTCGTCTGCTTTTGTGACGTTCACGTCGCGAATACGTAAATTGGTCAAGTAGGCTTTGGATAAAATTAAATTGGCATAATTGTTGCTTGCCCTTGGTTTACTCCCCTCAACGCTTGCTATGGGCTCGATTCCATCCTTACCCCACGCGTCTGCCGTATTAAACCCATTTCCTCTTGCAGCAGCCATTTTATACACTTGAATCAAATTATAGAAATGTTCATCATCAAAATAAGGAATCTGAGGTGTCGCCGTTTCTCCGTAGGTCTTCCATCCAGTGATCGCATCGTACTTAAGCATAATGTTAAAATTCTCCCTGGCCAAAAAGTCTTTGGTACAGATGAACCCACATCCAGCCAATCCAAGCTGTTGTCCTCCACTACCCATTGAATCTAATAACGGATAGATTTCAGTGTTTGGGTTTGGAGTACTGCTGGTCAACGAACTTATCAACTGTGCGAGTGTCAACTCTTTGCCCAAGTCCTTGATTGCGTTAGAATAGTCTGTAATGTCTGTTTCCAGATCAGGATAATGTTTAAACTCTAATGCATCAATCAACGCCAACAAAGGTGGGACCATATCACCAGAATATCCATCGGGTGAGTTGTATAAATTCCAGATATTGACATTCAGGGTCAGACGTCCAGGTTTATTCTGATCCACATAATAAGAATCTTGTTGAGCACCATAGACCAACGCGGCGGCAGTATTGTAGGCAATTTTTAATACGTCTTCGTCCCTTTCGGCATTACTTCGTACATAATGAGATAACCTCCAAGGTTGGCGACAACGGTCTGCCGTCATTTTAGGTTCAGAACCATTCATAAACGACACGGACAACGTACCGTCTGTAACCACATTCATATAATCTCCGCCGGGGATCATGGTCGGCAAATAATAGGCTGCTTTGGATAAATTAGTCAAATCTCCATACCGAATCTCTTGGAGGGATTTCGCCGGCGGATTGTAGGGATCTATAAATACACATTCGTCCGAATTCACGAAAGAAGTGGATAGTTTGGTTTCTGTCAACGTATTGCCCTCATAAATGTCTTGGTAAATCGGTATCGAGATTGGAAATGTCGTCTCAAGGGGTACATCCACCAACATTAAACATTTACCCGTTACATTGTGTTGTGTTACGTGAACGTCTACGCTGCTTGTACCAAGTCCACCCCATTGCAAATTAATATTTTGGCCTACATATGGATTTGTACCATCCGTCGGATTGGATTGCAGTCGAAACACCAAATTCGTATTTAGCGTATCAATTGTATACTCGGTACCTCCAATCGGATGCTGGAGATAGGTGGTGGTATTCAGTACGTAAAATCCGAATCCATCCCCGTCCTCCGGATTTTCAAACAATACACCCGCAACTTTAGCGTCCTCCGTACCGTTTGTATACAATGCCGTTGTATGTATACCTGGGTAAGGATCCCCGTTAGGAGCAGTACCTTTATAAGTAGGTAGTTCGCATACAATGTCTACGTAATAATAAGAATCGTCGGTGTTTGGAATAACCGCTAGAATTTTACAGGTTGCGATATAGGTGCATTTATCACCAATGTAGTTGATCACGGTGAGTATATTATCGTCCGTAGATATCTGGGTAGGGATAACTACATCGACCGGTTGTTGGTCTCCACCACTAAAGGTGAAATAGGGACTGTCCACACGGATGATATCGGACAGATTCAACCAATACTCTCCATTGTTGATGCCCAGATTTCCCGTCGACGCCCCATACTGTAACTTATTTCCAACGATTGATAATTCAATAGGAATGGATTCACTGGATTGTGTTTGAGAAAGGGTAGGGGGTAGAGGCGTGGAACTCGTAGGACTGGGGTTTCCGGAGATATCTACAGGACGCGATGAATAGGCGTACACATAGTCAGATGTAGTATTGTACAAACCGGCTTTCATCAAGGCCATATTGTCCTGGTACACCGTATTCCATTGATCGGAGATGTTGGATTCGTCGGTAATGGTAAACATCTTCGTCAATACACCTTTATACATCAAGTAAAACGGATCACCATAACAAGTATTCAAGGGTTTATTGGGTCTAACTCCGTCACTGCAACGTAGGCTACTCGCAAGATTGAGGTTAATGGTGGTCGAACTAAAACTGTAATAATAACGGTCGATATCCGTATTGTTTGGGGTGACTAAATAAATGGTGGCATCGCGTGTAAATCCAGATAGGAAAATGGTTTCGGTAGGCAAATAGTTTTTTTTATAGGGTGTCATGTTAAATAAATCGCTAATCGTAAATCGGTCTGTTAATGTACCTTGGTACATCAAGTAAAACGGATCATCATAAAAAGTATTCAAGGGTGTTTTGGAACTAACTCCGTCACTGCAACTTAGATTATTGGCCTTAATGAGATCAATTTGGGTGGTTGCACCAAAACTACAATAATAACGGATACCCGTACTCGATGGGGTTACCAAATACACGGTAGTCTCTGGCGTAAAGCCTGAAAGAGTAATGGTATCTACTGCATAATAGGACTCTTGGAGTGGGGCCATTGTAATTCCTGTAATTGTAAACTTACTGGAGACGACCCCATTGCATACAAGATAGAAAGGATCACCCTTAAATTCATGAATGTGTCTTTTACTTTTATCTGAAACATTCGTCATTTGTCTAACCTTACTCAATCGGACATTTGTAGTTCTCCCGAAAGAATAATAATAACGCATGGGGTCCGTAGGACTTGGGGTTACCAAATAAACCGGTTTGTCCGCGTGATTGGATAGAGAAATGGTGTCTCTATATTGATATGAAGATTGAAACGGCTTCATCGTAATTCCATTCATTTTAAACATACCGGAAATGGCTCCATCACACATCAGGTAACAATTTTCTCCGTAAAATTCGGTTATGGATTTCTTGGTAGAATCGAACATACTGATGAGAGTCTTCACGTATCTGAACGCAACCGTCGTGATTTTGCCAAAATTGTAATAATGGCGTGGACGAGACACGGGAACTACAATGAGAAACACAGATTTACCAGGGGTCACCCCCTGAAGCGTAAGGTTGTCCATGGAAGAATACATCAGTTTAGTTGGAACCATCGCTATGGGCATATACATTAGCGATATTTTTTTAACATAAACAGATGTTGACGTATACAGAGATGAAGATTTATACCAAAACAGGTGATCAAGGCAACACCTCCTTGTACGATGGTTCCAAAGTATCCAAAGACCACCTCTTGTTGGAATGTATTGGGGAATTGGACGAATTGAATTCCGAATTGGGTTGTGTCCTAGCTTCCCTCGACGACTCGTTCGGTACAAACGTCACATTGGTGCAGCGAACCCAATCTTCGTTGTTTGATTTGGGAGCATTGATTGCCCATCCAAATCACCCGGAAAAGAAAAAGTTGACGTTTGATGAAACAGGTGCATTGACCCATGAATTGGAACTGGCCATTGACGAAATGACGGTTCCATTGCCGAAATTGACCAACTTCATTTTACCTGGGGGTAATCTAACCATGGCATTTATCCACAAGGCGCGAACCGTATGTCGACGCGTAGAACGACGAATGGTCGCTCTGAAAAACAACGACTTGGTGTTGGACCCAGCGTGTTATGTGTACATCAATCGATTGTCGGATTTCTTGTTTACGTTGGCGAGGTACGCTGGTCATTTGCACCAGGTGCCTGAGGTAATTTATCGGCGCACGCATCTGTAAAGGTCGAACCGAACGAACTAAACATTCCATTCAAGGCTACGATAATTCCAGTCATCATATAGACTTCCGCGCCTAATCCTCCTCGTTTGGTCTTTCGCCGTTTCCGAGTGTACATTAACCTTATTGTATATTGTAATTTGCCTAAAATCCGCACGTTATCATTGCCGTAAAATTAGGCGGTAACGTCGGGCTAGGTAGTGGAAAAGTAAATGTGACACTTTCGCCAATGTCGATTGAAATCACCGAATAAAGGATACCGTCAATGTTGAAATGTGTAACCAAATTGGGGTCACAATCAATCCGGTCAGCTTTAATTGTGATGACAAAATTCGTTAAAGTACTCGAAAAAGTCATAGGAGGGTTGAGAAAAATAGGACTCACGCCCGTCAATGTAATCGTAAGAGGAGATGGAACTGGTACTGGTACTGGTACAGATGGACAATGTACACCATCCGTTTGAGTAAATCGTCCATTGAACATACTTTTGCCTGCACCAACACCACCTAGTTGATTCATACAAAACAATTTGTTTTTTCCAAACCCATTCGAATAGGTTTGGACGGCTAAGTTTGCCCAGTTGTCTAACCCCACTCTCGAGGTAATCCCTTGCTTTTTGTTCCCGCCAAAGGTATTCAGATTCACATTGGTATTGTAAATCGTAGAACTTGCGTTTCCTGCACCCATCATTCTAGAACGGCTAGACATAGTTAGACTATAGATTTAAAATTTCATGGAGAGTATATGGAGGAATGTCTCATTTGTTTTGATGAAACGACCGACTTTGTCTTTTTCCCTTGTGCTCATAAAGTATGTTCCGGGTGTCACAAACGAATCCATCGATGTCCCATCTGCAATTACGTGTTTGACCCGGAAATTCAAATCGTACCAAGAGATCAAATCGTTCATCGAAAATCTGCGTGTTCAAGAATCTGTGCATTCTTTGTGTTGACGTTTGTTTCGTATGGCGTCTATCATTCCTTGAGACAATCACCTTAGATGGATTTCATCATGACATCGTTCGCACACCGTCATTAAATTGGCCAAATGATTCTTGTGAAATACCGAGGCTGGGGTATGAATAAACCCTTCCACGGCTTCCTTTTGGAAATGAATGTGGTGGACCTCTTGTCCTGTTCCTCCACATTTTTCACATCGTCCCACCAATTTATGCACGTTGTAACGCGAGGTTTTCAGCGTCAACAGACTCGTGGCATGATACTTACTTCGAATGTGGTAAGCCGCATCCATAAAGTCCGCAGGCAATTGCAGGGATTTGCACACTTCCAATCCATACATGGTGTCTCCAGGACCATCCTTCAACTTTCGGTCGTACACCAGTCCCGTCTCGGGGTTGTACACCACGGCCATATGTTTCATCTTCACGGTGTTCAACGAAGTGATTTCTTCGTATTCCGTAACTTCGTGCAAATGCGTGGCAAATAAAAAACTACTTTTTCGTTGATGTAAATGTTGAATACCTGCGACAAAAATACTAATGGCACTTTGCGTTTCGGTACCCGAACACAACTCATCTCCTAAAATCAAACTATGTGCATTGCTCATTTTTAAAATGGTGCGCAATTCCGACATTTCCACCGCAAACGTCGATAATCCTTTGAACAAATTGTCGTTGCCCAAAATACGGGTAAACAAGCTTCGATACGGTTTGTACGAAAATGCAGTGCACGGCACATATAGGCCAGCTTGTGCCATAATGACGGAAATTCCCACCGCTCGAATCAAACTCGTCTTGCCTACAGCATTGGTTCCGTACAACAACCACGACTCTCGTCCAAGTGCGACATCGTTGGCCACGTACAATTCACTGGTTTGGAATTGTTCAATCAAGGCATGACGCAATTGTTTCGCATCGACAAACGATTTCTCCGAGTCGACCAACACGGGTTTGCAATACTTGTACTTTTTCGCAATCGACGCTTTGGTATACATCACGTCCATCAACGTGACACATTGAATGACCGTTTCCAATTGAGGTTGGAGCGTTTCAAATTGTTTCACGAACCGACCAAATGCTCGAACCACCAAGTCTTTCATCGAATGTTTCAAGGTGGTCCACGCCGTGCACAACGCTTGGAGTTGGGGTTCCACGACAAACGAGTTGGTGGCACTTTGTGCTTCAAACGACACTTGGCTTTTATCCACCGTATATCCAAACGGCTTTCCACACGCCCGAAGGGTTACCGTGGTAGTAGGCATTGCATCTAGCAACAATTTACATCGACGTTTGGTGGAAATCAACCCCAAATGGTTTTTGTCGGTTTCATGCCATTTGAGGTACTCTGTATTTTTCTTTTCCTTCCATTCAATCAATCCATTCAAATAGGCTTGAATGGCCTTGATTTTCTCTTCCGTCTCTAGCCACCGATCGTACTGTTGGTCCAACGCTTCGTCAATGCCTCGGTGCATAATGTTCACGTCGAACGAATCCTCTCTTGCCAGTTCATTGAGATGGCTACCAATGAAGGTTTGCAGCGTATCACAGCACACGTCCACTTCTTCCACCTTCATATACGCCCGCACGTGGTCTTCGCACGAGGCATAAAGTCGTTTCACGGCGTGCAATTGGTCGTCCAACTGGACAAACGAGAGGGGGGTCGTCTTGTTCAGATACACTTGTCTTTCCCATTTGGTCAAATCTTTGATGTGACTCAATTCCGCCCAATCGTGTGGATGGCCCAACATATACTCGGTCATGTCGTATTCCTTTTGCAGCACGTCTTCGTCACAAATGGGATGCAACAGCAATTCTGTAAAGCGTCGTTTGCCCATCGGCGTCACGCATTCGTTCAACAGATTGGTGACGCACGAATGTTTGCCCGATTTCACCGACCCATCGTCCAGGAGGTTGAGCTGTTTCAACGAATGGTTGGCAAGAACCAATCCATCGGTTTTCCATTCGGGTTCTGCCAATTGATAGACCAAGTAAGGATTGTGTTGGTAGACAAAATCCAGTAAATAGCAAAAGGCTTGCGTCGCAAGGGTATAGTCATAAAACGGTTCGAGGTGGGTGTAAAACCGAGAAAGGATTTCCTTTTGGTAGGTTTGCTTTTCGCAATTGACGAGACGTTTCTTGTAGGTGGGGTCTTCCGTATGAATCTTGTGAAGAAGGGTGCATTCGATCCCCGCATAACGAATGATGGGGTCCATGTCTTGGTTGGAAATCAAGAGGATTTCACTGGGGCGCGTAATGGACAAGAACCGTTCCAATTGATCGTACGTGGTGTTTCGCTCTTCCTTGTACTGAAATACACCCGTTTTGCCCGTATAAATGTCAATGTTGGCAATCCCAATGACCGTATAGTTTCCCTTATTCACCACTTTTTGTTCAATCACTTCTACCCAAATACAAGTGATGGAATTCGACAAGCGCGGTGAATCGGAAAAATAGGTGCCGGGTGAAAAGATGCCGGCAAGTGTACGGTTTTTGGTCTCGTCTTGCGTATAGACTACTGCCGTAAACCCTCCTTCTTGGATCTTTTTCAAGTAGCGTTCGAGTTGGATATCTTTAAATCCCGCCATCCAAATTTTGGACTTGTCTTTTTCCACGACATTTAAATCGCACAATTTAGAAAAAGACTGGATGTTGGCACTCAAGTCTTTGGCATAGACTTCAAAAAAAGACCCCACTTGCATCAAGAGTATCGTATTCGTACCATACTCTTGTTGATATTGGTTCAGCAGGTTGAAATATTCTTGAGTCAAGGCCATTACGTAGTAAACTCTAGAGTTCGCTTTATGTGTCTTGAAGACAACGATTTAGAATAAATTGAAACTATTTATCCAATTAATGGACAGTACAAAAGTTCGCATAATGTCAACTACCTACTACCCAACAGCAAACTCACCGTCGTGCTACACGGCACCCCAGAAGGGAATGCAGAAGGCCTTGGAGGAATTCTCTGCCCGAGAAGCCGCCAAGGAAGCCAAACGAGCTGCCAAGGAAGAACAAGATCTCGAGAATGAGTGTTTGGATGCAATCCTGCATCATCAAGAAGAAAGCTACGCATTGAGAAAACCGGAAGTCTACAAGCGCTGCATGGAGAAGTGGTTCGAGGAAGAAAGGAAGAGGAATATGTGAGTCCGAATTCCCACGCTAAGGTGGGAACCTTTTTTATAATGCAAAAGGTATGGGAGGAGGATTGTTTGGAATGCCACTTTCTCTAAACCTGAAATGTCTTGTGTTTTCGCTTTCACTGGTTGCGGTCTATTGGTTGCCGCATCCCAAGACCGTGGCCCACAACTTGGTGATGAGCTTTTTGCTAAGCGTATCTGCGTACATTGCGATGGCGTGGTACGATGTCCTGTACGATTGCAACGACCGATTGAAGCCGACGTTGTTGGGATGGATGACCAAATCGTTTAAGCCTCCCGAATATGCCGCGGGGTACGAGGAACTTCCTCTCAAAACGCAGAAATTCATACGAACGGTGGATGTGGTTGTGTTAAGCGTGGTCTTGTTTACGTTCATGTATCCCTTTTTGTTCAAACGATAAAAAAAGGACGAGTCTATCAGGTTTCGCACTCGGCTTCGTGCAATGCATAGACTTCGTCCATGTTCGCATTCACTGAATCCAGGTGAACGAATGGTAACATCCGCCTTTGTGTCCGTCAGCGCATGGGCCTTCGTTACGGAGGGCAAAGTGCCACTTTCCGTTGTGGTAAAACCACTTGACATTCTTGTAGTTCGACAGGTCAAACGGTACGTCTCCCACTTCTTTAGGCTTGTGATCGTATACGATCGGTTCGCACTCAAGTAGAGGTTTGTTCGCCTGCATCATTTGCTCGTAAAGTTCCGAGAGGCTCATTTGTTTGCTGTCTGTAGTTGTTCTTATCGAATGAATATGTTTAAATTTTATTAGATTCGGATCTTTGGTATCCAAGTTGGAATAGCCAACTCAACCCAATATCGTGATGACATAAACAGTCAAGGTCCATAGAAAGGCAATACCTAAAGGGTTTGACACATATCGGCGTGACGGTTGTATTTTTTACAGGCTTAAATTGTGTCCACAAAAAAATGGAAAAAAAAAACAGAATGGACGTGGAAATGAATTTGATGCTCGTCCCATGTTCAGTTGAACAGTTGTCCTTTTTTGGAAAGGCTGCGTTTAGAAAAAATATCCTCCTAATGTATGAATTTCACACTCAAGAACAACGGCACTGAATGCGAGCTATCCAGTTATACTGGTTCAGAACCCATGGTGCTGATTCCTAGAATGATCGATGGTAATATACCTGTAACAGCCATTGGCATTAATGCATTCGTATTTAACACGACATTGGTTGAAATCATTTTTGAAAGCTCGTCGAATGTCACAAAGATTGAGGATTATGCATTCTATAGTTGTAGCAAATTGACATCCATCGCAATTCCTTCTTCCGTCCTCACCATTGGTGAGGAAGCATTCCGGAATTGTAGTGCATTGACCACCATATCGTTGCCTTTCGTTCTCACCATCAGTAAGGGAGCATTCCGGGGTTGTATTGGGTTGACCTCCGTCTCATTCCCTAAAGCCACAACCATAGGTGAATTTGCATTCAATGGGTGTAATGTTCTATACTATTATTTACCCGATCCAAACCCTACCTTCTTTACGAATACGTTTCAAAGCGGTACCATTGTACATATCTATTACCAATCGGTCGAACCTACGGTTACTAGACCACCCAATGTCTTCTACAAACCAGACCTATCGAATTTGTTCTCTGTCAGCGGTGGGTGGATTACGGGATATACGGGAACGGCTACCCAACTGGAGATTCCTAGAATGATCGGTGGAGTAAACATAACAACCATTGGTGATAATTCATTCATAAATAACACGACTTTGGTTGGAGTAACCTTTGAAAGCCCATCGAGTGTTACCACAATTAGTAATCAAGCATTTCGGTATTGTAGCAATTTGGCATCCATCACGATTCCGGATACCGTGACCATCATTGGTCAGCAAGCATTCCAGGGGTGTAAAATGGCAACCATCTCGTTGCCTTCCGTACTCATCATTGGCGCCCAAGCATTCCAGAATTGTGCAAGTTTGACCTCCGTCTCGTTCCCTAAAGTCACCTCCATCCGTGAATTTGCATTCTATGGGTGTAATGTTCCCTCCTATGTTTTACCCGAGCCAACCCCTACCTTCTTTACCAGCACGTTTCAAAGCAGTACCAAGGTAACTTTATATTACCAGTCGGTTGAACCTACGGTTGCTAGACCATCCAATGTCTTCTACGAACCATACCTATCGAGTTTGTTCACTTTCAGCAATGGAACGATTACGGGATATACGGGAACGGCTACCCAAATGAAGATTCCTAGAATAATCGGTGGTTTACCCGTCACGACCATCGGTCCTAGTGCATTCGCGAATAAGACAACTTTGGGTGGAGTCACCTTTGAAAGCCCTTCGAACGTCACCACGATTGGATTGCAAGCATTCCAGGGTTGTAGCAATTTGGCATTCATCGCAATTCCTTCTTCCGTGACTACCATTAGTCAGCAAGCATTCCAGAATTGTAGTACATTGTCAAACGTCTCGCTGCATTCTGTCCTCACCATCGGTGATCAAGCATTCTATGGTACCGCATTAATTGCAGTCTCGTTGCCTTCCGTCTTCAACATTGGTAATCAAGCATTCTATGGATGTATTGGATTGACCTCCGTCTCGTTCCCTAAAGTCTCTTTCATCGGCAATAGTGCATTCTATGGGTGTAATGTTTCCTCCTATTATTTACCCAAGCCAATCCCTACCTTCTTTAATGATACGTTTCAAAGCAATACCGAGGTAACTGTCTATTACCAGTCGGTTGAACCTACGATTGCGACACCCAATGTCACGTACGCGCCAGACCTATTGAACTCGTTCCCTTTGGGCTTGTTCACTTTCAGCAATGGGACGATTACTGGATATACGGGAACGGCTACCCATGTGGAGATTCCTAGAAGGATCGATGGAGTAAACGTCACGGCAATTGGCAATGCATTCATAAATACAACGACTTTGGTTGGAGTCACCTTTGAAAACCCTACGAATGTCACCACGATTGGAGCTGGTGCATTCCAGAATTGTAGCAATTTGACATCCATCGAAATTCCTTATTCCGTCACCACCATTGGTCCGCAAGCATTCCAGGGTTGTAGCAATTTGACATCCATCGAAATTCCTGGTTCCGTGACCACCATTGGTCCACAAGCATTCCAGGGGTGTAGCAATTTGTCATCCATCGAAATTCATTATGCCGTCACCACCATTGGTCCGCAAGCATTCCAGGGTTGTAGCAATTTTACATCCATCGACATTCCTTACGTGACCACTATTAGTCCACAAGCATTCCAGGGGTGTAGCAATTTGTCATCCGTTACAATTCCGGATTCCGTGACCACCATTGAACCGCAAGCATTCCAGGGGTGTATCAATTTGACATCCATCGACATTCCTTTCGTCACCACTATTAGTTCACAAGCATTCCAGGGTTGTACGAGTTTGACCTCCGTCTCGTTCCCTAAAGTCACTTCCATCGGCGATTCTGCCTTTCAGGATTGTCGTGTTCCCTCCTATTATTTACCCGAGCCAATCCCTTCCTTCTTTACCAATACGTTTCAAACCAGTATCCCTGTAACTATCTATTACCAAACGACTCTACCTACGGTTGTGACACCCAATGTCATCTACACACAGACTCTGTTCACTTTCAGCAAGGGGACGATTACCGGATATGTTGGAACGGCTACCACGGTTCAGATTCCTAGAATGATTGGAGTTCCCGTCACGACCATTGGTAATGCATTCGTACATAACACGACATTGGTTGGAGTCACCTTTGAAAGTCCTTCGAATGTCACCACGATTGGATTGGGTGCATTCCAGTTTTGTAGCAATTTGGCATCCATCACGATTCCTTCTTCCGTGACCACCATTGGTAATCAAGCGTTCCAGAATTGTAGTAAATTGACATCCATCTCATTGCCTTCCGTTCTCACCATCGGTGATCAAGCATTCCAGAGTTGTATTGGATTAACCTCCGTCTTGTTCCCTAAAGTCAATTCCATCGGAGAATCTGCCTTTTCGGATTGTAGTGTTTATTCCTATGATTTACCTAACCCGAATCCTACCTTCTTTACGAATACGTTTCAAAGCAATACCACTGTATATTTGTATTACAAGTCGACTCTACCTACGGTTGCTAGACCATCCAATGTTCTCTACGAACTAGATCCGAAGACCTTTTTCACTTACAGCAATGGTACGATTACGGGATATACGGGAACGGCTACCACGGTTCAGATTCCTAGAATGCTAGGCGGAGTACCCGTCACGGCCATTGGAGATAATGCATTCATAAATAACACGACATTGGTTCAAGTCACATTCGATCTTCCTTCGAATATCACCACGATTGGCATGTCTGCATTCCAGGGATGTAGCAATTTGACATCGTTCAGGATGCCTTCTTCCGTCACCACCATTGGTCAGCAAGCATTCCAGGGTTGTAGTGTTACATCCTATTATTTACCCGAGCCAATCCCGTCCTTCTTTACGAATACGTTTCAAAGCAATACCCAAGTCACTTTATATTACAAGTTGACTATACCTACGGTTACTAGACCACTCAATGTCGTCTACAGGCCAGACCTGTTCACTTTCAGCAATGGTACGATTACGGGATATACGGGAACGGTTACCACTGTGGAGATTCCTAAAATGATTGGCGGAGTACCCGTCACGGCCATTGGCGATAATGCATTCCAGTATAAAACGGCTTTGGTTGGAGTCACTTTTGAAAGTCCCTCGAACGTCACCACGATTGGCGCGTCTGCATTCTATGGTAGCAATTTGGCATCCATCACAATTCCGGATTCCGTGACCACCATTGGTCAGCTAGCATTATCGGGTACCGCATTAAGTGCAATCTCGCTACCTTTCGTCACCACCATTGGGAATCAAGCATTCATGTTTTGTACGAGTTTGACGTCTGTCTTTTTCCCTCGAGTCACATCCATTGGCAGTGGTGCATTCTATGGGTGTAATGTTCCCTCCTATTATTTACCCAAGCCAATCCCTTCCTTCTTTTATGATACGTTTCAAAGCAATACCCAAGTCACTTTATATTACAAGACGACTCAACCCACGGTTACTATACCACCCAATGTCTTCTACGCACCAGAATCGTCCTTGTTCACTTTCAGCGATGGATGGATTACGGGATACACGGGAACGGCTACCCAAGTGGAGATTCCTAGAATGATTGGTGGAGTAAACGTCACGGCCATTGGCGGAT
>Ga0214919_10001200_pt1 | contig 43105 bp, 39 predicted proteins | sample LL1503_MetaG_FD_177994 | JGI IMG/M metagenome (GOLD analysis project Ga0214919, IMG submission 177994) | Freshwater microbial communities from Lake Lanier, Atlanta, Georgia, United States - LL-1503 | ecosystem: Environmental > Aquatic > Freshwater > Lake | place: USA: Georgia | collected... | reverse complement strand
TTCACCTGAAGTACCTGATGTACCAGATTCACCTGAAGTACCTGATGTACCAGATTCACCTGAAGTACCGGATGTACCAGATTCACCTGAAGTACCGGATGTACCAGATTCGCCTGAAGTACCTGATGTACCGGATTCACCTGAAGTACCTGATTCGCCACTTGTGCCTGATGTACCGGATTCACCTGAAGTACCTGATTCGCCACTTGTGCCTGATGTACCAGATTCACCTGAAGTACCTGATGTACCAGATTCACCTGAAGTACCTGATTCGCCACTTGTGCCTGATGTACCAGACTCACCTGAAGTACCTGATTCGCCACTTGTGCCTGATGTACCAGATTCACCTGAAGTACCGGATGTACCAGATTCACCTGAAGTACCGGATGTACCAGATTCACCTGAAGTACCGGATGTACCAGATTCGCCTGAAGTACCTGATGTACCGGATTCACCTGAAGTACCTGATTCGCCACTTGTGCCTGATGTACCAGATTCACCTGAAGTACCTGATGTACCGGATTCACCTGAAGTACCTGATTCGCCACTTGTGCCTGATGTACCAGACTCACCTGAAGTACCTGATTCGCCACTTGTGCCTGATGTACCAGACTCACCTGAAGTACCTGATTCGCCACTTGTGCCTGATGTACCAGATTCACCTGAAGTACCTGATGTACCAGATTCACCACTTGTGCCTGATGTACCGGATTCGCCTGAAGTACCTGATGTACCGGATTCACCTGAAGTACCTGATTCGCCACTTGTGCCTGATGTACCAGACTCACCTGAAGTACCTGATTCGCCACTTGTGCCTGATGTACCGGATTCACCTGAAGTACCGGATGTACCGGATTCACCTGAAGTACCGGATGTACCGGATTCGCCTGAAGTACCGGATGTACCAGATTCGCCACTTGTGCCTGATGTACCAGATTCGCCACTTGTGCCTGATGTACCTGATTCGCCACTTGTGCCTGATGTACCTGAACCACCACTTGTGCCTGATGCGCCTGACGTGCCACTTGAACCTTGTGCACCAGAAGTACCACTTGTTCCTCCGACAGAAACTTCTTCCCAGTTCTTATTTAATATATCGAATGTCAACAAATCCGAACCCATGTCTTGTCCGGCAAAATGCGCAGTAAGACCAGCTCCACTGAGAGTTGGACTACACACCACACCTTTTGTACTAACTAAAAATGAAAGATCTGGTTCTACAGGATGTTCGTCATCATATGTCACTGTACATGTAATCGTGGGTCCAACCACTGAATCGATGCTTTTTATTTTGTAACGTACTGTCCCCGTTAGAACATCATACGACGATGCGTCAAAATAATAAAAATCATTTACAACAACATCTGTTGCAAAAAATCGACCCAATAAATCTGAAAAATCGAATTGAATATCCCAATCCGATCCGTTTTGAGTAGCGTTATTTAAAATTGCTCTTCCGACTAATGATAAATGGCTCATATTGTGTTATATATTAAAAAATTATTTTCCATGCGGCTGACGGATTTCCTGTTAAACCAGTTCGTTGTACAGTTACTATGCCGGATGCGTTTGACACATTCCATTGTGTATTCGCTTGAATAACAGATGGAACTGCGTTGTTATAATATGCTAAAACCGGCATTTGTGTATTAGCTAAAGTTGTTTGACCGTTTAGTTCCGGATATACAATATTAATTGTTGCAGTACTATTAACACCTGCAGCATAATTAAAAGAACATGCATTTAATCTCAAAGATCCTACACTACTAATAGTTAATGTATTACCGCCGGTAAATGTAATACTTGTATTATCAATATCAGTTTGTGATCCTACTCCAGTAATTACAATATTTGCACTACCAGTTGTAAGTGTTCTATAAACCATACTTGCACCACCGCCCCCACTTATACCTGATGTTCCAGCAGCGCCTTGTGCACCTTGTGCACCTGACGTACCACTTGTACCATCGGAACCTACACCTGACGTACCACTTGTACCAGCCGAACCTACACCTGACGTACCACTTGTACCGGTTGCGCCTTGAACACCGGATGTACCACTTGTACCAGTTGCGCCTTGAACACCGGATGTACCACTTGTACCGGTTGCGCCTTGAACACCGGATGTACCACTTGTACCAGTTGCGCCTTGAACACCGGATGTACCACTTGTACCGGTTGCACCTTGAACACCGGATGTACCACTTGTACCGGTTGCGCCTTGAACACCGGATGTACCACTTGTACCGGTTGCACCTTGAACACCGGAAGTACCGCTTGTACCAGTTGCACCTTGAACACCGGAAGTACCGCTTGTACCGGTTGCACCTTGAACACCGGAAGTACCGCTTGTGCCGGAAGCTCCTTGTGCTCCTGAAGTGCCGCTTGTACCGGTTGCGCCTTGTGCGCCGGAAGTACCGCTTGTGCCGGAAGCTCCTTGTGCTCCTGAAGTGCCGCTTGTACCGGTTGCTCCTGAAGTGCCTGAAGTACCTGAACCACTTGCTCCTTGTGCTCCTTGTGCTCCTGAAGTACCTGCTGTACCTGCTGTACCTGCTCCGCCACCGATTGAGGTGACTTTGAATGCGTTATCTTGGTATACGACGTATTTGTAAGCATTTCCGGTATCTGCTTCCAGAGTGAATCTGGAGCCGGTTACACTTCCTGTGGTATCTGTATGAAACAGAACGGACGAGCCTGAAATGTATGCTTCTTCAAAGTAGTTATTGGAGCCAGTACGAAATTGTTTTAGTACAACTGCGTTGGGTGATGGATCATATGTTGGCATAATCTATTAATACACGATTGGTATATAAATATAAACCGGGTGTCAATAAATAAAATAAAATCTAAGATTACTTATTGTTTAGAATTAAGCAGCTGGAGTGAAGTTTCCTTCTTTAAGATTTAATGAACCCTCGCCGTATTTATTGGTTAATTTGTCCATTAACTCTTGTTCTGTCTTTTGCAATGAAAGATATTCTGTTTTGAGTCGATTTTGTTCATTTTTTAATAACAACAGTCGATCTTCCAGCTCAATTGTTTCCAATTGGATTTGGCCAAACTTGATTAATTTTTCTTGAAATTTGTTTTGTAAAAACCGAATATCATTGATTTCGTCGTCTGTGAACTTTATTTTTTCTGGCATAACTTTATAGTATGTTTTGTAATATATAGACCAGATTTTTATTTTAAAACGGTTTTAATGTAATAAATTGATTACAAACCAAATCTAGTTTTACTACTATTGTAAGTTTGCAATATTTCAGTTGCACTTGATGATCTATTATAAATTAATATAATTGGCATTCTACCATTTAAATACCAAAGTGCGCCACTACTTCTTATAAATCCAACATATAAATTGCTTTGTTGAGATACAGAATAATTTACATTTCCAGATGCAACTGATGTTCCATTAAGATAAACAGTTATTACTCCACTATTACGAACTGCTGCAAAATTATACCAATTTCCTACAGTAACTAATCCAGCAGCACTAGTAAAGTCATCTCCTACACTAATACCAACGGTATTTAAACCAATAGATCCATTGGAATTTCCTGATATTTGCACTCTGTTTGTATTTGAACTGGTTGTGCCGTTAAAAAAAAGACCATAACCATTGACCCCACCCAACGAATTTGTATTAAACCAAAATTGTATTGTAAAATTCTCATTATAATTCAAAACCAATGAATTATTTAATAAATAATCATCAGTGCCATCAAAAGATATACTACCGCCGTTTCTATTATCATACGTTGGCCCATTAGTTAATATGAAATTATTGTTATTGCCACTCAAATCAGTCCAAGTTGTTCCACTGCCAGGATAACTAGTTAGATTAGCAGCATCTAAATATGACGTTAAGTTGGTTGTTATAATTTTTGGTGGACCGAATTGCATATGCTTTATAATTATAAATTGAATCTACCTTTAGTTGCGTTATAATTTTGAAGTATTTCAGCTGTTGATACCAATCTGTTATAAATTCTCATTATTGATATATTACCGTTCCAAAATTGCGTGGATCCATTTTGATTTCTACCTATTCTAGAATTAGTGGGAGTATAACCGCCGAGAAGAAATGTCGATGTTACTGTATTTCCTAGAATACCATCTACATATCCTATAATTTGATTGACTGTTTGATTAAAAACTCCAGCAACATAGTGCCATTTATTATCATTTAATGTTGGGGTATAAAGAGCTGAACTATTCCATCCCGATCCAGAATTACCACCGCCATATAATTGTCCAGACACAAATGCAAATAACATACCACTAGTATCACCGTTAGTGCCTCTACAAAAAATTTCCATTACGCTTGAACTACTAGTTTTAACCCAAGCATCAACTGTGAGTGTCGATCCCATTGAAAAATCTGGAACGGTTCCATACTGAGTTGACCCATCAAATACGATACTTCCGCCATTTGATCCATTAAACGATGGACCATTGGTAAGAGTGCCTGTATTGTTATTACCGCTCAAATCAGTCCAAGTTGTGCCGGTGCCAGGATAACTACTTGGATTTGCAGCATCTAGATATAATACCAAACCGTCTGTTACAATTTGTGGTGAGCCGAATCGCATATGTTTTATAATTATAAACCGAATCTTCGTTTAACTGAATTATAGTTCTGCAACACATCAGTTGCAGTTAATCCGATGTTATAAATTTGCACCAATGCTATATTGCCATTAAAATATGGACTTGTGGTTCGTCTACCCAAATATAAATTAACAGATGTATCGTTGCCATATGCTCCTGATCCAACAAGAATTGTTCCAGTATTTACAACACCATTAACATAATGAGTAACAGAATTATTACCTGCAACAGTTGTACTTGTTGTAATTACGGAAACAATATTAATCCACGTATTGACTGTAATTACAGCAGATGTAAATCTGTCATAATTATCAACTGATGAACCATTTTTCATATATGAAACAATAGTTCCATCATTTAGTGCCCAAACAGACCAACCACCAACTGCTCCGTCTTTTGAAATTAACGCTCCATTTGATAATGTAGATTGTTTAAACCAAACACTAACCGTAAACGTTGTATTTGCAAAAGCAAATGTCGATGCGGTATTTGTTACATCTACATACTGAGTTGACCCATTAAATACGATACTACCGCCATTTGATCCGTTAAATGTAGGTCCGTTAGTTAATGTTCCAGTTCTATTATTATTGCTTGCATCTGTCCAAGTGGTTCCGCTGCCTGGATAACTACTTGGATTTGAAGCGTCTACATAAAATACTAAATTTGAACTCTTATTAAGTGATGGTGGTCCTAATGTTGCTGACATATGTTTTTATAATTATAATCCGAATCTGGATTTAGTAACGTTATAGTTTTGCAATACTTCGGTTGCGGTTAAAACGCGATTATAAACTTGTACCACAGCAATTCTGCCGGTGTACACTGACCAAAAGGAATCGGGTGACCTACCAATTCTTAACGGATTTGAACTCATAGTAAAATTAACACATGCAGCGCTACTATTACTAACTCCATTAACATAAAAAGTTGCAGTTCCATTTATGGAAAATGTAAGTGTTAAGAAATACCAAACTGATGTGGTTCCACCGCCGGTGCCGACTGATGTAGACCCACCTCCAGAAGCAGCTTTTATTTGAGCTAAATTTTCTGTAAATATGTTGTATCCATTGAATGAACCAGTTGTATCATGTTTGCAAATAATCGTCGCTTGTCTTGCTGGATTTATTGTCGTGTTGTGCCAAATATTTATTGTTTGTGTGGTTGCATTTAAAGAAGCAGCATTTGCAACATTAACAAAATCATCTGTTCCATCAAACACAATGCTACCTCCATTTGATCCATTAAATGTAGGTCCGTTAGTTAGTGTGCCGTGATTGTTATTACCGCTTAAATCATTCCATGTCGTTCCACTGCCTGGATAACTACTTGGGTTTGCAGCATCTAAATATAATACCAAACCACTTGTGATAGATTTTGAAGGTCCACGTTGTATTGCCATATACTATAATTATAATCCGAATCTGGATTTAGTGCCATTATAATTTTGCAATATTTCATCTGAAGATAATTCACGATTATAAACATTATATAAAGCAACATTTCCTTTTAATATATAATTTTGAGGAGCAGCGTCTATGAGAGTTCCTAATCGAAACGCTGCGTTTGTATTATAATTATTCACTGTTGAGTTTTTTTGTACTTCAAGTATTCCATTATAATAAATTTTTAAAGACGTTGTAGTTTTATTTAAAACAAATGTAATATTTTGCCATGTGTCATATATAACTTTTGCAGAAGTTGAAGTATTATCACCACTCGTACCATTTCCTACTTCAATTACTATTACTCTACTATTAGATAAATATGTATTAAAAAACAAACGAATTCCATTAATATTTGTACCAGCCGCACTGTTACCAAAAATTGTTTGAATTGTCGATGTTGTTTGTGGACGTACAAAACATGAAACTGTTAATTCGTTTCCCAAATTTATTGAAGAAAACGATACAAAATCATCTACCCCATCAAATACAATGCTGCCACCATTTGCACTACTAAACGTAGGTCCGTTAGTTAGTGTTCCGTGATTGTTATTGCCGCTCAAATCTGTCCAAGTTGTTCCACTACCGGGATAACTATTTTGATTTCCGGCATCTAATGCTAATACTAAATTAGATACGGCTGAAAGTTTTGGTCCTCTTTGTATTGACATATGTTATAAATATAATCCTTTAATACGGTAACTTAAACTGACTTGTTGGAGCAGTAAACGCTGCTGTATATCTAGCATATCTTGTAAATCTGACATCGTTATAATATTGTCCACCGTTGTTTCCAGTAATATCTTGAAAATACGGAGTAGTTCCACTAAATGTACCTGAAAGTGTTGAACTTCCTATCAATGTTCCGTTATGAAAGTATCTGATTGTAGTACCAGATCTACATACCGCTAAATGCGTCCATGCACTGAGTATCGGCGAATATGATACTTCTGCATACCACGAAACACCATCATTTACTAAGCCAATATTTCTAGTTCCACTTACACGACTGCCCCAACCCCATTGATTTAATCCACCTCCGCCTACAAATCTAAGATCCGACGCCATTGAAACTGCATAATACCATAACTCAAGTGTAAAATCGCCCGTAAAAGAATATGATCCAATACTAAACGTCGCGGTGCTAGGAACTTTCATAGAAACTCCTCCCCATTTCCATTGTGTATCTGAAATAATCATGCTTCCCGATTGACCTGACAAAGTTGTGCCACCATATACTAAATTTGGAACAGTGGTATCACCTACAGTACCAACTCCTCTAATATAATGTGTAACTAAATCACCCAATGGATCATATGTGTTATATTTTGATTGTGTAGTGGTGTAGTTTTTTAATATTTCAGATGCGGATAACGTTCTGGTGTATATTGCAACCATCGATATTTTCCCATTCCAATAAGACGTTGTGCCATCAAATCTACATCCTATGCTTACATTAGTTGCATTATCATTAACAGCACTTGTAGGATTTGTAGTAGAGCCTGGTATCAGAGATCCATTAACATAAATTTTTAATGTAGATGACCCAGCTATTCTTTCGTGAGTTGCTACAACATGATACCAAGTATTGGAATTGAATGTAGAAGTAAAAGTATGGTCTACATATGGTCCATTCACTCCGCCAACGTCAAAATAAACCTTGGAAGTTGATGGATTGATTAATAAACAATATTCTTCATCCGCGTCTGATGTTCCCTTGCCTACGATGGCGCAAGAAGTGTTCATTGAAGGATTCATTAATACCCAGCTCTCAACAGAAAGACTGGATGTATTTGTAAGAGAAGATGCGTTAGCCACGGATACATAATCATTCGTGCCATCAAACACAATACTACCACCGTTTGTACGATTAAATGTAGGACCACTAGTTAATGTGCCATTGTTACTATTGCCGCTCAAGTCTGTCCAAGTTGTTCCACTGCCGGGATAACTGTTTATATTTCCAGCATCTAATAATAATACCGAATTAGATACACCTGTATTTTTTAATGGACCTGATGTTGCAGACATATATTTTATAAATATAATCAATAAATATTAAAGACCATATCTAAATTTAGTTGCGTTATAATATGCAAGTATTTCTGCTGCCGAAAGCGCATAACTCCATGTTACTACCTGAGAAATTCTACACTGTCCAAAAGCATTTGTTTTAGTGAGTCCCATAGTTAAATTGCCTGTCATATTATCATTATAAGACATAGAACGTGCACCATCCACCACACCATTTAAATAAATAGCATATACCGCATTTGACTTATAAAATGTATAATTACACCACGTACCAATTGGTATGGTAGTAGCACAAAAAAAGCCATCCTGACCTGTAGTAGAAGTGGGATAAAATAAATAAGGTTTATTATTATATTGGTTTCCTGTATTTGTTGCTACGTCAAAATAAAATCCACTAAACGGTTGATTAAATGTACCTTTACCAAATATACCAAAATTTCTATAATAATCAAAATAAATCCACACACTTATAGTTACACTATATCCATTTGATGGTGTAGATCCCATGTTAATACTTTGAGTTGTACCATTTAAATAAATATGATCACCGCCATTTGCGAGTAGAGATGGCGAATAAAATGTAGGAGATGCTATCAAAGTACTGTTAGTCGTACTAATAAGATCATAAACAGTGGAACCACTGCCGGGATAACTACCTATATTAGAAAAATCTATTATTGAAGATATACCGCTTAAATTATTTCTGATAGATGGTCCAAATTGCATATACAATAAATATCTTTAAACTAATGTTTCAACCCAGTTAATATAAATTTATGTAGATGTAAATCTGAATGTTAGTTGTACTTTAGGATTATCCCCGCCGATACTATAAAAACCACTACCCCAACATTGTATACCAGAGCCGTATGTAAACGTTAGTATACGAAACTTTGTACTATTGTAAATCATAGGAAACAACGTACCACCAACTGTTAAATTAGTAATCGTTCCGTTACCATTTGGTATTACATATGGTAAATGTGACCATGTACTAACTCCAACGTTGCCAGTATAGATTTGTTGACTAGGTAAAGTAGTATTAAATGAAAGACTGTTAGGCAGAGTGATTAAATAATCACCGGCACCAGAGAGTCCACTAGCAGATGTCTGTATATATGTTAAAACTATTTCCCACTCTTTAGCGCCGAGTTGACGATAACTAATATTGTCAAAAGTTGTTGTACCTTTTGTAGGATTGGTAGTAGTTGCAGTAAGTGTAATTGCTCCAGCACTTGTCCAAGTTGGAAAGCTCGTACCACTCAATAAATTTGTACCTACACCTGCTGCACATGTTGTAATATCAATATAAACACCTCTAGAAGTACCACCTTGTTCAAAAAATCTTAGTTGGTTTTGATATGAGTCAAATATTATACCTGTACCAACTAAAGTTGTGTTGGTTGCTGGTTTAGTTAAAAGAATTTCACCACCTTCATCTCCAGAGGAGTTAGTAACTGTTAGGAATGGTGTACGTAAGGTAGATGCAGAAAATATTAAATCACTTTCTACCGTCGCATTTGGTGCAGTGCCATTTAGAGTCATTACACCATTATCAGTTGTACCAGTTAATGTTAGTGTTCCACTAGAACCGCTGGTACCTGATGATCCGCTTGTACCAGCAGAACCTACACCTGATGTACCGCTTGTACCAGCAGAACCTACACCTGATGTACCGCTTGTACCAGCAGAACCTACACCTGATGTACCGCTAGAACCACTACGTCCACTACTTCCACTACTTCCACTACTTCCACTCGTTCCTGACGTTCCTGATACGCCTTGTCCACTTAAACTATTCCATACAACACCAGTTCTTCCGTTATTGTCATGTTGTGAAAAGTAGGTTCCGCCAGATGCCCAAGCTCTTAATTTGTATGTTGTAGAGCCATTGATGTTTACAATATATTTTCCAGTCCCGGTACCCGCATTTTGTCCATACGCAGCTAAAATTTCAGAATTAGTTAAAATATTATTACTATTATCTGTTAAAGCGAACTCTCCAGCAAATACGGGACTTCCTTGCGCTCTTAAAAAATATGTTATTTCAAACACGCCTGCAACAGGAATTGTAAATGATAAAATATCAACTGGTGTCGCACTTGTAACCGAAATTGCCGGTGTAGATTGATATTCAGAACCAGTTGTTATTACCGCACCGGGATTTGAAGTTCCGGAGGTGCCGGAAATGCCACTTGTTCCACTTGCACCTTGAACACCTGATGTACCTGATGTACCAGTAGCACCTGAAGTTCCACTCGTTCCTGTTATCCCACTTGTTCCACTCGTTCCTGTTATCCCACTTGTACCTGCACCAGTAAGTTCTATCATTGTTAATACTGGACCAGCTGATTCTCCAAATTGGAACGAACCACCAGCTATAGTATCAATTTTTAATTTGTAAGTGTATGTTCCAGCCGATGGATTATCTACAACTTGAATACAATATGGCACGTTTTCATTCGGACCAGATGATTCAGCTTGTACAGCTTGTCCAATAGCTGTAGAATCTCTATATAAACGTAAAATACACCAAGAACCAGCATTGGATGGATTTGCGTCTCCTGATACTAAAATATGAACAGGTTTTCCAGTTGTACTGATACTACCACTAATTATATCTACGGTGGTACTTAAAGTTCGTGATGTACCAAGTATTTGTGAATAGTTTACAACACCAGATGGTGAAGTACCTGAAGTTCCATCAGCACCTTGTACACCAGATGTTCCAGATGTTCCAGATGTTCCATTTCTACCACTAGTACCAGATGTACCTGTTGTTCCGGATGTACCACTAGTTCCGGAATAACCGTTTATTTCTTGAACTATGAAATACGACATTCCTGAATTTAACCCGCCGGTGGAATTGCTAAAAACACATTTCAATGCAACTGTAGTTGAAACCGAGGTTGTTATAATAGCTTCGGCCACTGGCTGCCAAGCAGCGGGTGGATTGCTTGAATTTACCAATAACCCACCAACATTCCCTACTGTCACATTACCCGCTGTCACATTTATCCATTGATAATCTATTTCCGCATTGTTTACATCATTAGAAAGTGCTAGTGATGCACGTATGTTATAAGTTTTATTGGCCGCTAAAGTAATTCTTCCATTACTGCTGTTATATGAAACGTCACCATAAGAACTTGTTGTTCCAGTGAGGATAAATACGTTCCCTGTAGAAGGCAAAGTAAGACCCCAGTCAGGCGTAAAATGTAACCAATCGATATCTTGAAACCCAGAAACACCTGACGCACCTTGTGCACCTTGAGCACCGCTTGTTCCACTTGTTCCAGTCGCACCTGTAACACCGCTTGTTCCACTTGTTCCAGTCGCACCTGTAACACCGCTTGTTCCACTTGTTCCAGTCGCACCTGTAACACCGCTTGTTCCACTTGTTCCAGTTGCACCTGTAACACCACTTGTGCCTGATGTACCTGATTCTCCTGTAACACCGCTTGTTCCACTTGTCCCCGTCACACCTTGAGCACCGCTTGTTCCACTTGTTCCAGTCGCACCTGTAACACCACTTGTGCCTGATGTACCGGATTCTCCTGTAACACCACTTGTGCCTGATGTACCTGATGTACCAGATGTACCTGATGTACCAGATGTACCAGATGTACCAGATGTACCAGATGTACCAGATGTACCAGATGTACCAGATGTACCAGATGTACCAGATGTGCCTGATTCTCCTGTAACACCACTTGTGCCTGATGTACCAGATGTACCTGATTCTCCTGTAACACCACTTGTGCCTGATGTACCAGATGTACCTGATGTACCTGATGTACCTGATGTACCTGATTCTCCTGTAACACCACTTGTGCCTGATGTACCCGCCAAACTTCCAGTAATTGGTAGTCCTATCAAATTGCCGGTTTCATCTGTTTTAATGTATAAATTTGAACCGGATATATTAACCTGTGAAAATCCGGTTCCCAAGTCGTTTCTTTGTGTAAAAACTATAGATTTTGGATCTAAATCAGCCATAATTAAAAACTGTTAAAGTTGTTAAGTGGTTGTCTCAACCATTTACCATTTATGTAAATATAATGATAATTGTCATCATACGCCATCCATCCTTCTTCTCCATAAGAATCTTGATTTTCCGGAGCTTTATGCCATAACGAATTATTCTTAGATTTTACGCTTGATAAATTGTTGTAAGCAGTTGTAATACTCTCAATTTGAGACGATGGCATTTTTGGAGTTGATGATATGCCACTACCATCAGTTGCAGTCACTACCGGCTGTCTAAACTCTTCACCATCAGGAACCATTGGGTTAACATAATGATATGGTACTGGTTTTTTATATGATTCCTTACGTATATCCTTTTCAACTTCGGCCATTTGAGTAGCACTAACAATTTCACTTGTTACAATTACTTTTCTATTAGTAAGTGTTTTTGTGGTTGTTGGTGTTTTGTTTTCAAATGATTCTGCAAGCAAATATGCTTGAACAGTCATATTGAATGTAGTACGAACCATACGATCTTTACCCGAATTAACTTCGGTGGTATTGCTATAATCATTAATATAAACTCTAAACTTAAATCGTTTTGGATCACCCCAATATTCTTCAGCTGCCCAATTGATTCTTTCAATCAATAAATTCATTTGTTCAACATATTCTGTCCATAACATAAACTCGTAAGTTAATGTTACGTGGTCAGGCATTGTTACATTCAACACTTGAGCAACTGGTGCACTCGATTTTGTTAACAATGAAAATTTGTCATATTTGTTTTTTTCATCAAATTTCTTCAACACTTGAAGATTCAAATGACGATTAAACGTTGCAAGATTTTCATTTTTTGCGACGGTGTTTCTTTTATACATGATAGCAGGCAACTGAAGTTTGCCTTGATTATCACGCAATACACCATCATTTTGTATAGCTTTCCAACGTTCAGGACTTCCATACATAATAGGAACTTTTACGTTTTCCCCATTATCTTCCACCGTTAAATTAATCACTTGATCCAGATATTCAAAAATAGCAGTATCAATATCCATCAAGGATATTGTAAAGTTTTTATCTTTATCTTGATCTCTACGCACTTGAGTTGCACGATTAATAGTTGCTTTTACCTCCGCAACATTTTTCGTTTCATTTCTGAAATTAGGTGCTGGATTATTTGGATTTCCTTTCCATGCCATAAATTATACCTGTCTCTCAAATATGTTTAGTTTACTCAATCTGCTATAGTGAGTATTGCAAATAAAACTGTGACTCTTGGTATCTTGTCCACCCAAGAATTGTTCTTGAACCACGTTATCAATTTCATGATAACGATCATTAAAGAAAACGATATCACCAATTTGAGGAAAGAAGTTCACCTGTTGACACATCTTTTCTCTGAATTTGAACACCACCGTTTGATCACGGTCTGGTCCAAATCCTTCATCTTCACCAGTAATATCTCCACGGTCAATCAAACAACTTATATCAATACCGGGATAAAATGTTTTACCCTCACAAGGTGCTGCTTCACCATACATATTGACCTTGGTTTCAGATGCAGCAATCTTAAACACCGTAACAATCGTCTCAATAATATCACCCATCAATTCCGCATTAATAGAATTGATAAAATTAATATCACGAGCACTAAAATATCTTCCTCGTAGTGATGCCATAATTTATCCTATATAAATCATAAGTGGAACTTTTCGCAATATCTCAGTGCTCTTATCAGCTTTCATCGCCTGTTCTTCAATCAATTTGGAAGGCAATGATGCTTCCAACATATCACGAAGTTGTGTCATGAGAACTTCTTTTTCATTGCTTGCTTCACTACGTAATTCAGCACCATCAAGTGTTACTTCACCACCGGGAATTGGTATTGTACTATATTTTTGACGTATCGCACCCAACATTTCTTTACACAACGCCAAATAATACTTACGTATCCACTGTCTGCCCGGAGAATTGATTTTGTGATATATCACATCTTCATATGGTACATTACTAAAATCCGAAATTTGATCAGGCAAACTACCAGATGGTGTATTTGATGATCCGGTATAATATGCATTAGCGTCTCTATCACTTTCCAATGCATACTCAAAATAAACTTTGTAGTTGCTTGTAGGAATTGGAAACAATTTCAACTTGTTGTTTACAATTTCAAAACTATAACTACTCTTACGAACCATATCATTGAATTCAATTGCTTGACCACGAAGCAAATCTTCAAATATAGGTGTCATCAAAAATTGAACAGCAGGACTATATCCAGCAAACCCCATTTCATTCAATACGTTGCTATATGACATACCAGTCATACTAAATGGATCATAAATACGTGCAAATGCTGGCGGTCCATTGTGAAAAATTCTCTTTACTTCAATACGATTTCCAGATCCAGATGCTTGTTCATACAAAGATTGTAAATCATACGTCTGTTGTCCAGTTATAACGTCAATACTACCCTTTTTCCAATCTACGTTGCCACCAACACCCACTTCACTTCCATAAGCCTTGGACATCTTAATAACATATGGCAACGGATCTCCCGTCATAGAACGTCCATTCACCACGGTTGACGTAGATTGTCCCATCAATGATAACAAATTGTTTCTAATATTAAACTGATTGATTTGAGAACCATATTCCGTCACAGCTTCTTCAAATGCTGCATAAAAGTTCAAATCAATCATTTCGATATCTTCAATAGGATATCCCAAACGAATCGCTGCCCAGACCGCACTGCTACTGCAATCAGCCACAAAGCGAGCGTCCGTGTCGTAAAATCCAAATGGTGTTCTACCCGGAACAGCACTACCGCTGCCAGGCCATCTTACTCTATCGGAATCTAAATTAGCACTCATTAAGATATAAATATCATATGAGTTTAGTTATCTTCACTATTAATTGGCCATTGCCTTTAATCACTCTATGATATGTTTCTTTGGGTATAAATAATGTATTTTCAAGATACACTGGGAGTTCATTATCCATCTGAAACTCCCATCCGTGATTCTCTATAACCTCAACTATACGGTCTTCTCGGTCTTTATGCCACTCTAATTCATGATCATCAACATCTTCTGAAAAAGTACGAAGATATTGATTATTACCCAACACCGTTTCTTTATATGGTATCGACATAATTGTTATACTCACTCGGATCACTGCTTAATCTACTGATAACTATGTCGTTTCTATTGAATTCTACATCCGGACGTTTCGTCCAATTATATCCACCACCGGTCTCATATACATCATATGGTATATCTATTTCGTACACACCTTCCTTAAACTGACCAACAATATAAACATGTTGTTCATATGTACTGCATACAGTTTGAACATTTTCAATCTTGTGTCTGTATAAAACCCCAATCAAATCCTCAGCTATCAAATGACATATACCGCCTCTACCAAGTTCGACATCATCACCGTTTTCGTCTTGTTGCCAACTATCATATTGTTCCTGAGCAACCTTAATCATGTCGTCCTTAACAATATCTGTAATATCTTTAACACTGTTCAATGAAGACGCATCAAATTCCTCTTCATTTTCATCCAACTTTCCAAGATCGTTAAATTTATCTTCATCAATCTTAGTCTTGACATCCAATATTAACTCATTAAGGGTCTTATAATCAGTAAAATACACAGAAGAAGTTTTCTGATCTGGAATCAATGTATTTAAAGTATTTCCGTCACGATCTTGCAACACCATACTACAACGAAACCGCATCAACTCATTTGGAGTATTTAAATCTTTAGGTTCTAAACTAACAGATGGCATACTCATCAAATAATCATCGTCTGCCATCGTAAATTTATTCGATAATTCTCTTTCTGGTACTTTATCAAACTCATTGACGATGTTGACAAAATACAGTTTATCATTGGTTTCAATGTGAAATCTTGCACGTAAAGAACTATTGTGTATTGATACCCGTTTTGGCATCTTATATTTGACCTGATCCTTTATGAAATCAGCAACATCAAACAAATCCACCTCATATTCTGGAAACGTTCGTGTAAGTTGGTTCAAACAAATACTGCCAAATTTCTCAGCAGTCATGTATCCTTGACCATCTGTGATTTCACGAATTAGATCTTTCAACTTAATCATAAATTGATATAGTACTTTCCTTGTGGACCGCTATATTTGAATCGGGTAATAGGAATAACAATGTTCAACCCATCTTTGGTATGTGGAAACATTCCTTTCTTAACATACGCAAGTGTCATATGAGGATGATAATCTGGATAACTATCTTCATTTGGCAATCGATCACATCTGTTTCTCAACTCCATCAATTGTTGATTGTTCTTATCAACATCAAACTTAACTACATCATAGTTTTCATTGTTAAATTGACTCAATGCATTTAAAACAATATCAAATGGCTTTACACCTTTCAATATACTAGCAACATCACGCTTCTGTAAATCTGGTAAAAATCCATACTTTAAAGTAACATGCGGTTCTTCATCATAACCATATGTCGGATCTTCTGGATCGGTATACAATATCTCAGAAGGTATTGCAGTTTTACCTATACGCACAATATGTGGACCATATGTCGGTTCCACCATTGCCATTAAACATCCTTTTTCAACATGTCTATTCATAATTTAATTTTATCAATAACTTTTATTATAGCGGGATTATATACAACTAAATGATAAATTGTGTTATCATGTTTTGTAAGTTGAGCATCATAATATTTAGACAATACCTGTAAATATTCTTTTGCATCATACCTATAAAAATCACGAGCAATTATCTGATAAGAATCATAAGCATCAGTATATTTCAAATAAGCATTGACTGCTTTTATCATTGCTAGTTTGGGATCTTCATCAAAATTATCCAAAGTATAATCCTTGTTTGGACTACTATTAATCAAATCAATTACAATCTTTTTACTCGTTTGTGTCTCAGATACATCACCCTTGATAATCAATTTTTTATAATCCACTTTACACTTTAATACAATTCCATTAGGATACGCATAACTTCTTGCATTTGCAAGATCATTGGTAAAATAAAAACCCGGCCCTTCTTGATCAATCGAACGTTCTCCACCAACATAATCCAAAGAAAACGTTACATTATCAACAGTTCTACCATGATACCAAATGTGTTTATCATTTAGTATAACATCAGGCCAGTCAGTTTCTAATAATAATGATTTTAACTTAATCATATTACCAGTATCTACCTTTACCCTTGGTACCTAAACTCTTGATTCTATGACTTCTGCAACTCCAATATCCAGCCGTTGTACGATCCTTTTTCTGTGCACACTTATGACGTGCTCTAAAACTCTTTCTACGAGCAGCACTACTTGCACGTATTCTCATCTTGGGATCACCAAACGATACTTTCTTAATATTGCCGTTCTTTCCTCTTACATACACAGCAAACTTCTTTGCACCACCAGAAGTTCTAAATGGACGATTCAAATGAACTGTACGACCACGGTGTTTAACCTCCAATAAATAATCCTCTTCTTCCTCAATTGGAGCATCCAAATATACCTTACGACCTTCATACACACCAGTTAATCCAAGATCGCTTTCAATTAGTTCTACATCTTCATCGTTAAGTTCAATGAAATCTAGGTTATACAAGTCACGAACTTCATTGATTAATTCAAAATACTTTTCACTGTATGTACGAAATACATTTTCAGTCAATGACATCCCTTTGTCCAAATGAAATTGTAACTCTGCTGAAATTATAGCATCTTGACGAATCAATTTCATTGGTTCAGGATCATAATTTTCTCCTGACATTATTCCGGTTAACTTGATCATAAGTATAAGTATTAAAATTCCACTTCTTTGTTTTGTTTATCATCAAAAATTGATAACGCACCCAATTCCGATGCCTTAACCTTTAACGATCTTATTTGCGTATCACTTGGTATACGATGTGAATAATCAAAATGTAATTCGTTATCTGCACCATAATTAAACGTCACTCTTACCCAGCCACGTTTAAATAATTCTTCTATTGGACCAGTTCGACTGTAATCTATATTGTGCGTATCACAATACTCTCTCGCAAATCTAAAATGGCCAGCTCTACCGTCTTCGTCACGGTATACTTCGTGAAACATACCACGACTGTCCATCCAATACGCACTCCAAAATCTACCATGACGACCTTCCCACAAATATTCAAAAAATGACTTATAGTCCATAGTATTAAATATTAAATTAATTTACGTTTGTAATATTTCACTGTGACTTCAGACACATTATATTTTTCAGACAATTGTTTGTTTGTAAATTGACCAGATTTCAAATCTAAAATAAATTGAGGTTTATTCAACTTAAACTGTTTCTTTGCATCACTTATTTTATTTCTTACATCCTGAGACATTGGTCCTTTTTTTGTTCCTTTAAGACCGTTGTCATACACATAATTTATATCTCTCTGTTTTAAAAACTCATTTCTTTGATTGTACATTGTCAATCCTCCTTCTTCACCATATTTGTTTTTAAACCATTCCAATGTATATCGACCAACAGCTGCATTTTTTTGTTTTTCAATTGATTCAGATGAATGTGTTTTTCCAAACATAGGATTTTTGTACTCAATGTTCATTTCGGATAAACGTTTACGAATATCTTCTTTATTTGGATTGTTCGTAAAATTGTCACCACCACTCACCTTATCTGAAATGTTATATCCAATCAAATGTGGTTTAAACATATCCAAATAAAACTGTTCACGAATCAACAATTGTGATTCTTCAACATCTTCAATAATCGTAAACTCAAATTCGTTCGATCCGTAATGATTCCACGCGGTTTGAAGTTTATGGTTGCCGTGTTTATTCTTATTCAAGTCATTTTGATGTTCCCACCATCTACGTTCAATTTGTTTTGAACTTCCAATATAGAACTTTCCGTTGCGTTTATTTGTAATTTTGTATATACCAGTTTTATTCATATCGTATATACATACAACGGTTCTACGGTAAAATACAAAAAATAATTTAGTGCAAAAGAAAACCCCAATTTTCATTGGGGTTTTCGTGTTATTTTAATTTACTTACAGATTAGACTTGATCAAGATCACCGACCAAGATCTTCCCATAAAACTCTGGGCGCACTATCTTCTTGGCGTAGCGAGTCATCACACCACGGCGTGGGGTGAAGTTCACTGGATCATACACCAATGGGGTTTGTACGAGTGGGATGTATGGAGCATACACAGCACCGGTTTCGAGGAAGTTATTTCCACGGAAACCAACCAAGATGGTGTTTTCAACCATGTATGGGTTCTTGTAGACTTGGAAACGACTTGCGAAGTTACCAACCTTGCTTACACCCATTGCGAACTTGGCGCTGTCACCATCGGTGTTGACAACGAAGCCTGGGATTGATTCCAAGATTGTTGCAACGTCTGGTGAGCAGACGAGGAAGTTAGCACCACCACGTAGGGTCAATTGGTGAATCTTGTTAGAGACCTTTTGGATCTTGTTACCAAGAGTTTGGAACCAAGTTGACTTGGTGTAGTAACCGCCTGTACCAGCAGTAGTTGTATCAGTGATGATACCACTGTCGCTGATTTCACGGTTAATCTTTGCGCTCCAACGTGATGTGGTCACGCTTGGAACGTTGGTGATCAACATGTCAAGGATTTCGAGGTCGATTTCCATTGAGACGTATTCACTCAAGAGAGCAGTCAATTCTGCTTCTGCGTCGATGCTGTGATAAGCATTCAAGTCTTGAGCAAGTTCTGGGGTCCAGACTGCCTTCAACTTACGAGTCTTAGCAACGATTGGTTCACTCTTAAGTTCCAAGTTAACTTCAGGAATACCGATTGAGCTTAAGCTATCGGTTGTGGTCTTGTCTTCGAAGTCACCACGGTTACTATCCTTAGGTTGAACACTGTAGTTAACGGTCAAACTTGCGGAAGCAGGGTTTGAACCAGAAACGACGAATGTTACTTCTGAACCATTGATTGAAGTCAATGATGGGAAGTAGGTAACGATACTACCAGCTGCGATGGTGAATGAACGAACGCCGTTAGCGTCGAACACGTTACCTGCAGCACTTGAAGCACTGTACAAGTTGGTTGTGGTCAAAGTGAAAACTTCGCCAGCTGCAACTGAAGCACTGTAGTTTGCATCAAAGTTAACGCCATTCAAACTTGACACAGCAGCGCGGGTAGCGGTGATGTGGTTGATTGATTGATCGTTAATTGAGTAACCGAAACGACCTGCACCGTAGAGACCGCCGGTTGCACTGTCGGTAGAACCGAGCTTGGTGCCGGTACCGCCGAATAGTGAACTGTAGTTGTTTGCGGTATCCTTGGTGAACTGACCATTATTGGTACCATACTTGAAGTCTAAATAGAAGATAAGACCGGATGGTAGGTTCATTGGTTGAACGCTAACGAACTCTTTAGCAGCGATTTCAGCGAATACACGGCGAACGAGTGGGAGAGCAACGCCAGCCCATTGTTCACTGTTTGAAGAAGTACCGGTAGCAGTAGCTTCGTCAAGCAATTGTTTTGCTTGGTTTTCGAGAAGGATTGACATATTTGCCTTTTCGACGCCCTTTAGGCCTTCGAGCAAACCTGTTTGATCCCATTTTGATTGTAGTCCACGGGTTTTAGCCATCAATTCGGCTTGTGGATTCATATTTGTAGTCAATAGTGACTTTACATCTGCGCTCATATTATATTTTCCTATTTGTTTAATTTGTTATCGGACGTTATTACTTTTTAATGCCAGCGAGTGTCTTAAATCTCTCTGCCATTTGGTTACCGTTCTCAACAATTGGTTGAGATGGTTTTGTACTTGCAACCGCCTTACTTGCCAAACCTTCGGTGATAGTAGTTGCAGTTGTATTTTTCTTTTTAACAACTGATCCACCCAAATTAAACGATTCGGCCATAATAGCATATGTTAATTTAACCTCACGTACACTCGTAGTGAGATCAAAGTTTTCAACAACCTTCATCTTTTGTTGGTTATTCAAACTAAATTGCTTAAAGAGCTTATTGGTATAAAGCAATTTAGCATTCAATAGATTAACTTCATTGATTTGGCTGCGTAAAATTTCAACGGTCTTCATTGCTTCGTCACGTTGTGCGGTGACTTCAGCAATTTGTTCTTCCCAAGCAGATTCATCAGGATTACCATTTTCAGGTGAACCACCTTCTGTTGAAGGTTCTGATGAGTCATCGCTTTCCAACTCAGCAAGAAGTTCTTCAAGAGAAATTTCTTCTTCTGCGGTTGGTGCTGGAGCATTTGGATCTGCTGGAGCAGCAGGTGCTGGAGCAGCAGGTGCTGGAGCATTTGGATCTACTGGAGCAGCAGGTGCTGCTGGAGTATCAGAAACGGGAGCTGGAGCAGCTGGAGTGTCTGACATTTGTGGTGCTGGTGCCATTGTTGGATCTGTTGGTGCAGCTGGAGCAACAGCATTTGGATCTGCTGGAGCAGGTTCACCTTCTTCTTCCATTGCGTCATTTTCAAGTTCTGCAATAATTTCTTCTAGTTCTGCGTCAGAAACAACTGCATCGTCAAGTGCACCATCTTCTTCAAGATGTGCATCAAATACTTGTGAACCCTTTTTGGTCACAGGTTGATGTGATGGAGCCGTTGAAGCATCACCAATACCGGATGCAACTGATTCGTCGGCTGATTCTTCTTTGAGTCTTTCAGCGAACAATGCTTGAACACGTTCACCAAATGCCTCTTCAAGTGCTACTTTTGCATTTGCAAGAGCAGTAGCACGAACGGCTTTAGCGTCAGCAAGCGCTTCTTTTAATAGATCGGACATATTATAATTTCCTTGTATTTCTGAAGTTATTGATATGGAACTTCAATCGAATTTTTTATTAATGTGGCGGCAAAGACATTGCTGCATTTGAATATAAATATATATATATTTTCAAAACATATAAAAATCTTCATGTTTGTATGGTATTAACGTCTATTTATATAGCATTGTAACTTATGTCGAAACACTCTAAAACTCAGCTTAAAACACTGATAACACGGTTAATTAATGAAGTATTAAATGAAGCGGAACGTGAAACTGTTGTTGACAAAAAAGAAATAACATTAAATCCGCCAAATACATTTGAATCATATTTGAAACAAAATATGGGAGTATCGTTTACTAATGATGAACGGTTAGCATCTACAATACCAAATGTTCGTACCCCTTTTTCCCGTACACAATTTGACATTCGTTATAAAAGCACCGAAGATATTTTGAACGGTGGTAAAATAGAAAAAATCAACAAAACCACTATAATTAAAAAAATTAAAGTTGGAAACTTATTGGCTTATAAGAGTTTTACATTGATTGAACCAAGTCAATCGTTTGAAGACAAAAATACAAAAGAACCAAAAAAGCCAGAACCAATCAAGGTAACAATTATTACATCTGACAGTTTTGAAGACATCAACGGTGATCCAACTTTGCTATCAGATTTTCTTCAAAAAATAAATAACAGTGAGAATATAGGACTTTAATATGGATAAAATTAGTGGAATAGTACAAACACACAATCCTAACAAAGAAGGAAAACATCCACATTTGATTAGCAAAACAAAAACTGCTAGTCATATGTTGAATCCTAACAAAACGGAAAAATCAAATACCAATTTGGTACCTCTTATAGATTGGAAACCGGGCGACATTGAAATGTTTGCAAGTATGGGATTTTCAGGTGAAAGTTCTGGAGATGATGGTTATTATATGGAAGAAGACATGATTCCAAATGATGGTATAGATCCAAAAAACTATTCTCGTAGAATATCAAGAACCAACGATCACAAATGGGTTCTTGAAAAGAAAAGTCTAACAGAACCAGATAGTTCATATAGACTAGAAAAAGTATATTCCAAATTGATGGGCACAGATAAAAATCCAGGCATATTAGATTATTTTGATACATTAACACACGAATTGACAGAAAATCTCTATTTATATAAACGTATGAAACTTAAATCTATTGTAGAAAACCTTCCGGTGTCTAAAATGTCACCGCCTCAATCAGATATTACAGCTGTTAGTAAACATTCTGTAGCTGAAACAACACATCCAGAACCAAATGGTGTGAATGCTCCTGTAGTTCAACGAGGTCTATCCAAAGAACAAAAAAAGATGCTTCAAGAACTTGTATTTGAATATAACAAATACAACGAAGTATTGGAAGCACGTAAGAAATTGATGGAAGTCGCCAACAAGATGGGTAATATCGGTGAATTATCTGAAGCATATTTGGTTGAAAAACTTCATGAAGAAAACAAAGATGACAACGCTTGGTTTGACGAAACCACTATTCGTAAACATACCAACGAAATTAAGAAAATGACCACCGAGTTCAAAAAGAAATCCACCGAATGTGAAGAAAAAATGAGACATTTGCAAAGTTTATATCAAGAATGTGGTATGATGTTGGAACGTTATTTCCACATGGAATGATTCATATATAAAAAAATAAACCCACTCGAAAGAGTGGGTTTTTTGTTATTTTGATTATCTATCAAAAGTAGTTCTTATATTCTGATTTGAAAGTTTCTTTGATTTTAGATTTATCGTCCACTTTAGACGTATCTTTTTCACTATCTGGTTTTTCAGTTGATTTAACATCGGTGTCTGATGATTTAACATTTCCCGCATCAGCTTTATTAGCTTGTTCATCATCTTTCTTCACTTGATCAGCGTCGTTTTTGCCGGTGGCGGCCAAATCATTTAGTTGGTTAATACGTTTTTCATAAACCACCGGTTCAGTGAATTGTTTATCTTTACCTCTCACAAACCACTTGCCATTGGTATATTTGAAAACATAAACGACAGATCCGATTTTTGCTTTTAACACCACACCTTCTTTATTTGTTTTGTTCTTGGAACTTGTTGCTTGACGTAAACCAAATGTCAAAGAAATTAAAGCAGGCATTAGTGCCTTAATTTCTTTCATAATTGTAACAATGTCACCTGAATTAATATCTTCTTCCAACATTGTCTTTCTCAATTGACCAATATTACCACCAAGCTGTTTTTGAATTGCAACCTTAGTAGCAGCACCACCAATCGCATCTTTAATAGTACTTACAAGTGCAATTGTATATTTGATATTTTTAGTATCTCCAATGTTCATTCTCATCAAATTAGAAATACGAGAAACTACATCGCCCGAGATTAATGGATTAGATTTAATCACAGCAAATTGTTTCTTAACTTCTGGATTCAACGCCATCACTGATTCACCCTCAGCTTCAGTAACAGGTGTAGTAGGTGTTGGTGACGGTGTTGCAATTGATTGACCGGTAATATCAATTCCTTGAAAAGCAGAATCAAGTTTCTTATTGATTTTAATACTTGGATTTATTTTGCCAGTTGCAATATCAAGAATGTCTAAAATATTACTTATGACAGGACGCATTTTTGATTTTGTAGGAGCATTTAAATCCACTGCTTTTACACTTAAACTTAAATCATACACTTTACTTAAAAATGCTTTGACCATTCTCAAATCATTAGGAGTCAACGATGTTTTACTACCGACGACTGGAGTGGTTCCACCGGGAGTGGTTCCACCGGGAGTGGTTCCGCCTGGAGTGGTTCCACCGGGAGTGGTTCCACCGGGAGTGGTTCCACCGGGAGTGGTTCCACCGGGAGTGGTTCCACCGGGAGTGGTTGCACCGGGAGTGGTTCCGCCTGGAGTGGTTCCGCCTGGAGTGGTTCCGCCTGGAGTGGTTCCGCCTGGAGTGGTTCCGCCTGGAGTGGTTCCACCGGGAGTGGTTCCACCCGGAGTTGTTGAACCACCATCTGGTGTTGCTGGAGTTGGTGGAGTTGCAGCTTCTTTATCATCTACAACTACATCTTTAGGAAAGTCTAACTTATACTTTGGAAACTCCGCCATCAAACTTTCGAGTATATCAATAGCGGACTTTGCTTGTGGAATCTTTTTCAAATTATCTATCAACTGTGAAGTTGAAGAACCTTTTACTTTAAAGGTTTTTGCAATATCTTTGAGATAAGTTGAAATTTCTTTTCCAATATTAAACTTAAGATTTTCTATGGATTTTAGTTGATTTGCAGTTAACTCAGATGAAGCTGGTTTTGCGGGATCGCCACCTTGATCAGTGGGCGAAGGTAATGCGTTACTTTGCACTGTTTGTGCACGTTGCGGACCATCTGGAGTAACATTAATCTCACGTGAATTAGTTTTCGGACCCTGACTGCCTGCCTGGGATAATGGACCAGCACCAGAAGTAGCAGGTGTTTCATCTGCTTCAGATAAAATATTATTAACAATATCTGTTAATTTTAACGAATTGTTTTCAGATAAAGCAGCACCTGCAACGCCTCCCACAGCAGAACCTGCAGTAGTACCGATACCGGCTTTAACACCACTTCCAACTGCTGATGATGCACTAGCACCTGTTAACAGTTCAAAACCAGAGTGCAAGAAAAATGCAATTGCACCTACCAACAGCGGAAATTGTGTGATGGTCAATGCACCCAAACCCAATGTAGCAGCACTAATTCCACCAACAAACGTCAACAATCCAATAATAATACCAGATTTGACTGGATTTTCACGTCCAAATTTTCCTAATACATCAATGGTATTAATAATAGTTGAAGTTTCTTTACCAGATGAATCAATTTTTGATAATCTATCACGAATGATTTTTTTCTTTACTTCAAACAAACGATCAAAGTCTTGTACTGGTTGTAAGTTTTGAAGTTTGGCCCATTGTGCGTCAAATAATTCATTCAACTTGCGCAACAATTTCTCAGCACCACCTACACCAGCAAAAGCGGTTCCAGTCAACATTGCTGGAGTGAACAGTGTTCCTGCAAATGCTACATCCGCTGCACCACTTGCAAGTTGTTTACCCTTCTGCCAAATTCCCCCTGCCCATCCACTCATTTTAACTGGAACAAGACCCACCTTATCTGGTATAGTTTTATCCAAGGTTTTGAGTTGACCCAAATAATCACCAACACTTCTTATAAAGTTTTGATTTCTAGCTTTAAGGTAGGCTTCATTTCCTGCATCAGTTGTAGAACCTTTTACACCAAACTTGTTTTGTACCCAATTACCTAATGTACCACCCAACTTACCACCTGTTGCTAATTTGTTAATACCAGCTCTAGCTTTTGCACCTAAACCTGCTGCTTTAGCTGCAAATTGATCACCAAACTTCTCTTGAAGGATCTTTTCACTAATTTCCACACATTCCAATGCAAGAATCAATTCTTTCTGTGCATTCAATCCGTTACGATAATGTTCAAAAAACTCTTGGGTTCTGTCGCCTAAAAGTGGTTCATATTCATTGAAAAACGCAACTTCTTCGTTGAGAAGTTGTTTAAAATAAAATGTTTCGATTAAAAGTCTGGAATCGGTCATATCAAATAAATAGGTATTACTTTATAAATAATTCAAATTTTAAAGACCCACAATCCCATATTCTATCCCATTTATTTGTTCTCATATTTTCCCATTCTGTTAGGTTTGGATCAAATATTTCAATCTTATTGGATAGTGTATGTTTTGCGTATCCATACCGATGATATCTTTTATATGAGTTTCCTTTTCCGAAATACCAATAATTAGGAACGCCGTTAGATTTTTTAATAAAACCAATTGATGTATACAAATTTCCCACCGACCACCGTCTATCGGCATAACTTACAATTTTTGAAGGATTATAATTTTTGATGAAGTATTTAATTAATTTACTTGCACCTCCGGTCACTGATGTATCAAGTTTGGAACAAAATCGATACAACTCGTATGTATCTATTATTGATTTATTTCCAAGAGCAGTTCTAAGTTTTCCAAATGTCATTAATGAAACCAATTCATCATTATGATAAAGTCCTAACTTGATAGAACTATTATCTTTTCCTTGAAGATGATTACACGTCAAAAAGTTTGTTGAGGTTTTAACATCAACTTCACGAATTTCACATTTTCTTGCAAAAATAGTATTGGTTGTAACTGAAAGTATTGAACGTATCCTACTTTTCACAATATCTTTTTTGAACCTCCATTCATCTTCAAAAATATGAATTAACCTAATACCTTTTTTCTCACAAAGTTGAGTTTTGTTTAAATGGTAATTTTTAGATTTATTGCCATTAATTTCTCCATGCCAATACAATCCATTACATTCGATTGCCAATTTCTTTTCTGACAAATAAAGATCTATTTCAAGTGGATTAATGATAGTTCTTACATTCTTTTCAACCGGGGTAATATTAAGACTTACAATAAAATCATAAACTTCTGTTTGAAATGTAGATGATAGTTTGTTACATGTCGGACATACAGGAACGTCACCATCTTCAAGACAATCTAAAAATTCAGTTGAACATGTCTTACATCTAAATTTAAATGATGTATAATATCCACATTCAATGTATTCTTCTTTAGTAAACAATACATCTACCTTTGAACGTAACCTGTCGGTTGTTAACAGTGAATCATAAAATTTAGATCTTCTGGACTTTGTTGTTTTATTTTTTACCTCTTCGGATTGTTGTATGTTTTTTACCCCATATTTATCGAATACAGCGTTTTCTTTTTTAACTTGGTTCGATAAAATCCATTCAACTCCAAATTTACTTAAATTGGTACTTTTTATACGATTTAAAACCTCGTCTGATTTGGTGGGATTATCAACGCCATAATTTTTAACACATGTTTTCTTTTTTTTATCAATGATATCTTTATTACTCAACCCATATTCACAGCCGTATCTTTTTATGTTTGTAGATTTGATTTTAGAAACTGTTTGTTCATCCAACTGTGCACAACTCGGTGAACATGTTCTTAAATATCCTTTCGTAAAAGTAGTAAATGTAGTTACATTTTTACAATTCGGATTTTTACAAATAGGTTGAATCGTTATATCATTTACAATATGCCATATTCTTTGAGGAAATGTTGGATTGTTCAAATAAGAAGTCGATTGAAGAACATCATTATATACATTCAGTTGTCCAGTCTTTTCAAACCAAGTAACCAAACACTTTTTAGAAATCAACTTTCCGTTTGATAGTAGATTATTTTGTATCCAATTTTTCATCATATTGCGTTTGTATTTGATGATAATTATGAAACAAATGCAAAAAACACAACATAAAAATGTTGTGTTGTAGTATTATTTAACTTCCGAAATAATATCGTGAATCAACAATTCAATTTTAGAATATTTGTTAATCGTAGTATTTTGTACCGATTCATTTAGTGCACTAGACGGAAATAAAAATGCACCTCTAGTTGATGGATTACTAACAAAATCAAATGCAATTAATTCAAAGTCATCTTGAACTTCATCCGCATTTTCTCTTACATTTTTACGTACACTTCCAAGACCACGACTACTAATACCCAATTTAACTCCAGCTTTGAACAATGCTTTTAAAATGTTACCACTTGGTGTAGGAAGTATTTCAACTTTACCTACCAAGTCATCACCGTTCCACATCATTTCGACGACGTTATGGCTGACATGTTGAAGATTGACAACGCTGCTATCTGGGTGGTCTAATTCGCCCAATGCACGGCGTTCTTTTACAAAGTTATCATCGTACTTCTTGACTTCACGTTCCAAAATGTCTTTTGGATATACACGTCCGTTTTGATTCTTTGCATTTGCACGTTGAAGAACTCCTTGAACAATCAATGGTTTAGAAGGATCATCTGTTCCTTCATTCAATTGACTACTAATTGGTTCAAAGAAAATCCAACCTGTTTGTACTGTTTTATCCATAATTAAGCTTGTTTTGGTTCTGATTTAGGTTGAGGAGTCACAGCTTGAACAACTGCTTGACCAGCAGCTGTGGTTGCTTTTGTTCCCGGTTCAGCAGTTTTAGGTTCTTTAGGTTCTTTGACTTTCAAAGCTTCACCCTGACCCAAAATTGTAATCTTGAATCCAGGCTTCAAAAAGTATTCCTTATCATCTTCGTCTCTTAAAATCACAACATAACGATCATAAAAGTAATCAAGACTGGTACTAGTAACAGAGATTTCATAATCACGTACTGGTTGACCATATCCCTTAGATGCTTGTATTGATACTTTCTTATTCAATACCCGACTATTCAAATTACGTAAAAACGCAGCTTTAGATTCTGCTGTAGTTCTTGCAATTTTAGCTTCAAATTCACTGAATTCTGAACTAACGTTATAGTCTACAGATGTTGATGGTAGTGGTTGACCACCTGCGGTTGATGTACCGAAGTGTTGTGGTGCACCATCATCTTCAGTAATAAGTTTTACCAATGAAATCATATTATTGTATTTTTCTTAATTTTTCACTAATAGACTTAAGTCTGGCTTTAATCTCAGCCATTCTACCTGATGTACGCTTCCAAAGTTCTTCGTTTGGTACGTTCATTTCGGTTTTGAGTCTTTGATTGACACTCATTAAAAAGTCAACTTCTCTGAGCATCTTTGTAATTTCTTGAGTAATCAAAGATACTTTGTAGGAAGGTCTCTTGGGATTTTCTTTCAAACGAGCATAACGTGAGACTGCTTCATTCAACTTCTTTTCGTTTTCGTCTAGTGCATCAAGATCTTTTTGAAGTTTTTCAACTCCCTTTTTCCAGACCATCTTTTTCTTTGATTTCTTTTCAAAGTCAGCATCATTCTTACCGGGATGTTTATCTGCCCAGTCAGGAACACCATCACCATCAGCGTCAGGTTTCTTTTTCTTCTTGTGATCTTTCTTTTCGTCAAGTTCTCCTTCTTTTTCTGCAAGCTTTGAACCCGGATTTTGTTTCAATGTAGCTTTGGTTGCATTGTTAGTGCCGCCTTTTTTAGAAAATGCAAATGGGGTGGAAAATCCATCAATTCCACCGGTTCCACCAGTTCCACTAGTTGTTGATGTTTCATCAAGATCTTGTAGTTCTTGTTTAATCAATTTCTTGATAAGTTCTTTCAACTTGGCTTCATCTTCTCCGGTGATCAAATCTGGTTTCTTTTGTTTACTCATATTATTTCAAATTATTAAGTTCTTTGACCAATTCATATGACAATAATAGTGCCATAATATGATTGTCTTTTACAACGGTTGTAGGTTTTACTTTGTCCAAAACATTTGTGATTTCGGAAAGTTTGATTGCAATCACCTGATTATCAGTGATTTTATTCTTTGAGTTGACAATAATCTGTTTAATCTTTTCAATTTCTTCACAAACATAGTTTGAAAGAGAATTGGTATTAGAGACATTAAGAATATATTCACGTATCAATTTCTTTTGACTGTCATCAAAATCTTTATATTTGGTATTGATACCTTCTAACAACAATTTATATGCAAGCAATCTAATATCTTCACTTTGTTGTTTGTAGTATTCCAAAAGATTTTCATCGGTATCAGGTTTCTTTGATACGGCGTTACAAAGTGATTCAATGATGGATTCTCTTGATTGAACTACTTCTTGTACATCAAATTTGGAGGCAGTTTTGTTTTCAAAAATCTTATAAATGGAAGCCAAAATACGATAGTTTTTAATATTTGCCTTTAAAAAGCTGTCAATTGGATATATGTCCTTGATTTCACGTATCAAATCATACTTTTGTTGTGTTAAATTTTTGTCATTTAATTGTGACCGTGATTCCAATACAACACTTATGATTCTTTCAGCATGAGAAGTATCTCTAGCCTTTTCATTTAATAAAAAATTATATAGTTGATATTCCTTACCCAATTCTGTATTCTCAGAAAAATACTTGAACAAAATTTGTTTGGCTGCTGACTCGTCTTTACCTGCAATAATATCTGCGGTAATTTGTCTAGTAAGCAACTCAAACAAAATTCCTGTATTTTTGAACTTTGAATGCTTAGATTTTTGCATATTATTAGTTATGATTTATAAATATATCAATTTTTGATGAAACTCCCATATTTGTATTATTCTAATATATTAGACTCATCCATTATAGATTTTTGTTTATTTTCCGACAACAAAGTTTCTTTTTCTTGTTTATATGTTTTTAAAAATGAATCTAAGCTAACTAACTCTTTGGATATATTTTCTAAACTAAACACTGATCCTCCAGCGTACTTGTGTGTAGGTGATCGGTCAGACTTAAAGTCCCTATTCATTTCCAAACGACCGGTAACATCTTCACCAAATGGATAGTCCGATGACTTTTTTTGTCCTTTTTGTGACGGACGTTCATAATCCGAATCCGGTTTTTGTTTTTCCTTTAATGTAGGAACTTCTCCGCCACCAGCTTCAGCTCCACCACCTGTTTCTCCGCCTCCTCCTCCTCCTCCTCCGCCATCACCTTCAGGACTTATTTTTTGGAATGATTTAGCAGGATCATTTCCTTCTTCTTCGATTTGTTTGAATCTATATGATTGTTTTGAATCATCAACAATTTCATTTTTAACAGTATTCATATCGTCCTCAGACATATGAAATACATTATCATATACCCACTTCTTGCTAAATAATTTGTTTTCAATCATGTCTTTAGCAACACTTACTTTATTTGACCAAATATCAATCTTTTCCTTTTCAAACACCGTTGATGGATTGACTAATTCCAAACTAAAGTCTACCAAACTTGCATCTCTATATCCCTGAGCATACAAGTGAACAATACCAATCTTGGTCAATTCACTAATAAGAATACGTTGAATACGTTCAATTGTACGTGAAAAACGAACATCTTCTTGTGCTAAAGTGGCCTTACCGCTTAAATCTTCATCGTAACTCAAGAACGCTTTAGGAATCTTAAGGGCAGCCATCATCTTCTTACGGAGATATTCAATATCGTCTGTACCAGTAAATTCCATACCACTAAGAGATTCAATACTGGTACCACTATCACCACCACGAACAGGAAGATAAAAATCTTCAACCATGTTTTGAAGATTGAAACGAAGATTGTAATCGCCACTTTTTTCATCGATATATGGAACCTTTTTAGTCTTTGCAATTAACTTTTCCATGTATGAATCGATTTCATTCGGAGGAATATTACCAACATCAATCTTGAAAATGCGTTTTTCAGGAGCACGCATGATACGATGAATCAACATTGCGTCTTCCATCAAACTCAATTGTTTCCAAACACGACGAGCACCTTCCATCATACTCTTACCATATGGCAAGAAATTACTATCACTCAACAAACGAAAGTGTGCTACTTGATAATTTTCAAGATCTTCTACCTTACCACCATCTGGTAAATTGACTTGAAACTTAATATAGTTCTTGTTATACAAGTCACTATTTTCAACACGGGTTACATTATAAGCACTGATTGGTTCAATCATGTAAACACCATATTCTGGACTAATGTATAATCGAAGGTAAAAGTCACCATATTTACACATGTTACGAACATAACTCCAAAGATTAAATTCGATATTCATAATATCATAATACAGATTACGTAAAATCTGTTTGATATTATCATTTGGTGTATTAATTACTAACATGTCACCCATCTCATTACGAGTAAGTGATTCATCAGCATAAATGTCTAGAGCGGAACTTAGAATTGGATCCATGTCCATCGTATCATAATCTCTAAAGAGTTCAATACGTGCTGCTTGATAACTGAGTGTAAAATCTCTGCTATATTGGTTGTATGCAGAAGTACGAATACGATTAAAACGGTCACGTAATGTATTTCTATCAGTAGCGTATGCTACTTCATCTGTATCAACTACTTTTAACTTTTTACCACCAATATTACGTACAATAACATCTGTCGAGAAAAGTCTTCTGAGACGAGCAAATAATGATCTGCTCTTTAAATCGGTTGGTTGATCTGCCATATGATTACATTATATATTTCGTAAATAAATAGTGAAACTGTGTTATAATAACCAAGTTAAACTTTCTTTTTGATCTTTTAATCCAGTTGGCATTTCCCACGACTGTTGTGCATTTGCATTTTTAGTTGTATAAACTGGAGCACTTTGTTGTTCAGACCTATTGATATTACTCAACATATTACGTGTAAGATCAACTGATTGTTGTCTCAACTTTAATGCGGTATCACGTACCCATAATCCTATAGAAAATGACATTACTAAGTCATCATTATAATTTCTCATTGCTTCTGCTTTACCATTGTGCCATATAAATGTATATAGTTCATCAATAGTACGTACTGATTGAATATTGATCGACTTTTCACGCATATAACTTTCCAAACGTGAAATAATTAACTGACGAGTTACAGAAGTAGTTGTAAAACCCGGAGTCATTTTCTTCTCCGTTGCATGTATACGATTAGTCATTTGATGTTCAACATCAACATATTTTAGATCCGCACTGCTATAAAACAAATTGGGGTATTTTCTATCTAATACCTGTTGAATTGTACCCCAACCAATATTCAGATTTTCAATAACCAACAAAGCATTATTATACTCAGTTGCAATATTGACCAACATGTTTCCATAATCTTTAGTACCAACTTGACCTTTATACTCAGCAACCTGTGTGAAACTTTCAACGTCAATAACGTGGAATGCACTATAGTCAGCACCATCACCACGAGCAACGTCAGCGCATACCAAATACGAACGAGTATAATCTGGATACTCCCATAACCATAAAGACTTATCCATTCCTCTTGTTTCAATTGGATCACGTACTTTAGTTTGTTTGTAAAAGTCCAATATAGGAACATCAATGACAGTATTACCGGATGTTGCAAAATCACAATCGCATTCCTGCGCAGCCATTTTTGGTCCCAATAACTTAGTTTGTTCGTCCCGCCAAGACTGATCTCTTTCTGGATGAAGATGCCATGGTAACTTAATCGTATGAAACTTATTCTTTTTTGCTTCTGCATCTACCCATGTTCTATGGAAGAAATTACCAACACCATTAGGAGTAGATAATACAATAGCTTTACCACCGGTAGATAGTGTCGATTGAGCAGATGTCCAAATTTCATCAATGTTATCAATAAATGCAGCTTCATCAATAATCAACATTGATAGTGCAGAAGAACGACCAGCTGTTCCAGAAGAAGATACTGCTTTAATTTGAGAACCGTTTGTTAATCTCAAACTTAACCTATTATCTTCTTGTTCTTTTACTTTCAACCAAGATGGAAGATTATCATTTGCAAACCTAACACGGGTGACAATTTCTTTCGACGTTTCTTGTGTAATACTGATACACAAAATGTTTTTGTCACTGTGAAATATCATCATCCACAAACTATACGCACTACTCAATGTAGTAATACCCAATTGACGACTTTTTAAAATAATATTATAGTCGTTGTCGATAATTTGTTGAAGAGATTCGTCCTGAAACGGATACAATTCAAATGGTATTGTTCCACGTTTAGGATGTTGAATTTTGACGTACTTCTTCATAAAGTACATCGGATTTTCAAGACACTTTTTATACTCTGCCTTGATGATATCTCTTAATGTTTTTTGTTCACTCGACATGATTTAACTTCTCCAACTTCTTTTCAATCTTAAGAATCTGTTTATCGATTTTTTTTAAATCCGTCTTAAGATCCTTCAAAATATTTTCTCTACGTTCAATTGTCCATTCATCTGAAGTTCCATCACCATTTGGAAATGAAATCTTTTGATGTGACGATACAAAGTTATAACTTTCTTGTACTTTGGTACGAAATTCTTTAGCTTGACTCAATTGATTACGCAACAGTTTATTTTGTTCGTATTCTTCATACTTTCCTTCAATACGTAACGTAGTTTCAAACTTTGCAAGACATTCTTGACAACGACCCGTCTTATTATAAAGAATTTCATCATAACGATTGCCCCATCGAATATCCATGTTACAATCTTTACAGTGACGTTTAGTGGATTCTATGGTGGATGAATTGACATTATTAATGGCACGTTTTGTACCATTCTTCTTTATCCATTTTTTACCATTTACATCTTCCCAAATTTCACCATCTTTACGAGACGCAAAATCGGAGTCTGCGGTATAACCTACTTGAATAAAAGGACGTTCACCATTTAGATAGTCCCTAACAATTGCCAAATTGCTTTTTCCTGATGCTTTTTTCATAACGTATTATTTTTAATTTTTATTGAAGAAATGTGTCATTAAATACTTTGATCGCATTTGAGTACGACTTTTTAGTCTCATCAAATGCATCATCCGTATATTGCCAATTCCAAAACAACTCTGATGGTGTTTTAAATCCATAAAATTCCAAAACTTGTTTTTGTGTTTGTATAACATCTTTACCATTCCAGTTTTGTCCAATTGCAATAACCCCAGAGTCTATATTCTTTACAATATTAGACTCACCCAACGTAGTATGTCGGTTCTCTATCCAACACAAACGTTCTATTAACTTCTGATGAATACTATTAGTTTGACCCCAACGAATTGATGTAAAAAAGATAACGGTATCACTTTCAAACAACGGTTTTGATATCTTCCATAGTTCGTCTGATTTGTTATTAATACTTGCCCAACAACGATGATATCCACTAGGATTTTTTTCTTTATCCTTTAACCCAGCATCTTTTTCACCACATTTATTTCCATACTTAGATGAAACATTACCTTCACATACAAAAATATTCAATTTACTGGCATCAATCATTTCACACTTATCTCTGCCAAGTCTTTCTGAGATCAACCTTGCAAGTTTAGTGGATTTAGCTTCGTCATCTTTATGACCTTCCCATCTATTGGAAGTAGCAATCAACAGTACTTTATTTTTGGTTTGAAGATATTTGATAGTATTTTCAAGACGCAATTCATTTCTTTCCATGTCTTTTTGACTGGAACTAGATTTTGCTTCTACCAAAAAATCGGAAAGTTTTACCATATCATCCTATAAATATAATACACCAAACTGTTTTTGTATTATTAATTGTAATATGGCACCTTCTTACCATTAATTAAAAACCATCCGTCTGGAGCTCTTAATGGACAAATCACATTTACAGGATCACCTATTGCGGTCACGTTGGTACTTGTTACTGTTTGACTAACTGTTCCCGGTGAAGTAGTTGTTGGAACTAATGTTGCACCAGACGGATCAAACAGTGCAATCGTTCTTAAATCCGAATACACTAGATTTGAATTAATATCAAATAGTTCAGATTTAATTTCAAATTGTTCACCAGCAACAGTTATAGGAAATGGAATACGAGATGTAAATATCTCGGGAGAAAATGATGGTTCTGAATACGTTGAAAATTGCATGTCAGACAAAGTAGATACACAGTTATTTGTGTAAATCACCATAGTTCCATTGAAATCGTTATTAAATCTACTATAAAATGTCAATGGATCTGGATGATATAATGATGTTGATTTTTCATCCAAATAAACTTCGCCGATCTTTATTCCCCGATTAGTATCATAATTTGCATCCGCATTGATTTGATTAAATAATGATGATGTAATATAAAAGCCAACATAAGCGGGTTTAGTTTTATCCGATTTTACAACTTTACATCTAACAGAAAAATTATAAGTTACATCAGAATAAAATGTCATAAAGTTACTATCATATGCCATTCCAGATTCATTTAAAGATGATGTCGGTTCAAATGGTGTATAAACATGGTTTCTACTTCCAATATTCGTATCGTTTTTAACAATAATATATTGATCATTTGAAGTTGAATTAGTGATTTCAAGTGCATCCATCAAATACGATGCATCTCTTTTAAAGTTAATTGTATTTGAACTACTAAACCAATAATGTTGTGCATGAATAGTATTTGGAAAAGATCCCATACTTTTAAAGTAACTATTCGGTGTGGAATGATCTATCAAACTAAGTGTGTCAACAAAAGGTTCGTCAGCAACAATTTCAAAATCACCGGCTGAACTTAAACTTCTACGATATAATTTATGTCGATAAACGTTGCCAGAAAAAGTCTTAAGATTTTTATAAGTTACAAATGCAACAGACTGATTTACAGATGAACTTGTAATGAATCTATAATCATAACGTACACTTGTAAGTGTCGATGATAAAGAACCCAATGATACATTAGAAATAATTTTCTTATTTTTATTGTTAATGTAATAAATTGGATTCTTTAATTTAACAGTATGTTCATCGACTATATCACTAATCACATTAGATGACGTTAAATTCGTAACAATTTGATCATCAAACTGATTTATATACACCGTTACCAATGAGTTTTTCATTGATGATGATACAATTAGAGAAGGATCGGTGAAAGTAAGTCTATAGTCAATAGGTGAAGAACTAAGATCGAACACATCATAATCATCATTCTTTTTTGGAACCACTGCATACGTAGTAATGGGTGTATTTACAAGAGTGGTGATATAACCAGACGATTGATCTGTAATAACAGGCACATATGTTGATTTAACTGATAATGTTGGTGATTTATAAAAAATTACTTTGGATGAATTTGGTATTGATGGGTTTATTTGAATATTACCAATCCAACGTATTATTTTGTTTGAAACATCTTTGCTTACTATTGTAATTTTTCCAACTCCGTATGGAGTCGAACTATATACATACACTGAAACTCGTATAGCGCCCCCTTCTTTATACGCTATGTTATTTGTTTTAGCGAACTCAACGTACAAAGAATTGCCGTTTACATCTAATACTTCAACTTGAATTGGAGTATTAGATGCCAGTTTATTTGAACCATTTAAAAGAAATGTATTCTTTCCTGCCGTAAATTTAGGATTATACTCTGATAGTATAAAATAATCGGACAAAAACGATGTATCTTCTATATCAACTCTTATATTAGATAAATTAAGTTTTTGTCCAACATTTCTTGCATTTGATATTAACGCCATATGTATTGTAATTAACAATACATATACAACCTATTGAAAATTAATACGTGAAAATCCAGCATCCTTGACAATCTCCAGACGAGTATCCACCATATCTTTCAAGACATCCAAGTGACTAACAATCCATACAAAGTCAAAATTATTCTTTAAAAACGAAAACAAATTAGACATAGCGGACAAATGATCACTATCAGCACATCCAAATCCCTCATCAATAGCAATAAAATTAGGACGTGGTAGATTAGACACATTAATCAATGCAACCCGAATAGCCAGAGAACTAACAAACTTCTCTAAACCACTTGCCAGTTCCAACGGCCACTTTTTATCCTCATATACAATGTATGCCATAATGTTTTTACCATCAGTCTGAAAAGAAATAGTGAATTCAACAATCTGATTCAGGATGTTATTAACCTCAGACTCAATGCCGGGCAATGCTTTAGAGATGATCTGATATTGTAATCCATCCCTAGAGACAGCATCTACATAATATGTGTATGCGTTATGAATCTTCTCGGTCTCCTTTATTTCCGTTATCTTAGATTCGATCTGAGACTTTTGGTAATTCCAATTATTAATCTTACTCTTAGCGTCCGTTATGGTAACGTTAACAGTTCTAATGTTAAAATCGATATTCTTAATATTAGACTTGATGCCATCAATTATTTTTTGAACATTGATATTCGATTCAATTGCATCTTTTGCATCATAATATTCTTTGATCTTGGATGTAATTGACACCAAAGAGTTATTATCTTTTACAATGGTATTTTCCCGTTGTAACTGAAGATTCTCTAAATTAGAAATATTCTTGGTCAAAGTTGACAGATTATTCACCAGATTTCTATATTCCTGATATTGATTTGCAATCAGTTCGATTGTGGTCAATTTATTTTTGACTACATTCAACTTTTCAATCAATCCTTTAGCTTCCATTTTGTCATTCTCAAGATCTTCTTTTGTCTTAATTGCGTCTTGAACGAAAACGTTGTTAACGCAGAAATTACAATTTGGATCATACTTATGCGTCTCAAGTTTTTTCAACTTATCCAATTTATTTGTTACAATCAACTTCTTACGTTCCAACTGACCTTCAATATTAGATGCGTCTAATTTCAAAGTATTATACTCTGAGTATTTAGATTCAATATCGTCCGATTTAAACTTATCAACCTTATCGTTAATAGGCTTAATATCATTCTTTAACTTATCAATATTTGGAATTTCTTGATTAAACTTTGTTTGTTCAGTAATAATCTTCTTTTCAGTATTGATACGTTGTAACTCCAACATACTGATATCAGTATTTGTTACATTTACCTTAACCAATTGTTTCGTAGTCTCGGCAACCTTATCATTTTCAATATCACGACTATCCATCAATGTTTTGAGTTCATCTTCCTTTAGACGAATTACTGACTCTGTATTATTGATATTAGTAGTTAGTATTTCTAACTCTGCGTTATAATCCGTCTTAACAAAGTTCTTCATCAAGATTGCCCACTCACGCATTTTATCGTTGGCTAATCCATGCAACTTATCAAAAATAGTAAGTCCCATAAACTGTGACAAAAGATCCTTACGTTCGGTTTGTCCAAGATCAATAAAAGAACCAGTCTTACTGTTTTGAATACTCAACACCGTTAAAATAAAATCATCATAGGTACCAACGTAATCACGAATCAAATCATTGGTATTACGACGAGCTTCACCATTTAGTTCTACAATTTTACCTTTTTCTTCCTTCCAGAACTTTACATCAACTTTGACACTACCCTTTTTATCAGCATGTCCAATTCGTTCGATAAAGTAATCAACCTTATCAATTTCAAAATTAAACTTACACCGGAATGACATCTTTTGGGTATTCATGACGTGAACGGCTTTAAAAGCACGATCACACTTATCGAATATACAAAAAGATAGTGCCGAAAGAATACTAGACTTACCACTTGCGTTTGCAGCAAATAGTCCCACGACATCTTTCATTTTGCTAAAATCAATTACGTTATTTTCACCATAACTGAACATATTATCAAATTCAAACCGTTTAGGCTTCCACTGAATATTTTTTGCGGTTAAATCTTTAACAATCAAATCATTCAATTCTTTATTGATCTTTTCAACATCACGAATTAGATCATCTGGAATGTTTGTATGTTTGTCCCTAAGATATTCCTCAATCAATTTGTTCTGATATGAAATATTTGAAAGTCCATGAACATTCAAATTTGGTACAACTGAATTAGAAAAAGTTGGAGACAAACTATCTACACGAAGATAGTTGATATCAATAATTTCAGTATGTTTAGAAATTTCTGAAACTACCGTTTTCATTTCAGTTGCCACCGTTTCAAACAACTTAATTCGCAATGTAGTCTTCTTTGGAATATCAGTTATGTCGGTTACCAACTTTCCGTTATTAACCTCCGCCGTAAAATATCCATAATCATTTTTTACTTCAACGTGTTTGAACTTAAATGTCTTCAAGTCCCAATAAACAAAACCATGTCCTTTCAATTCCTCGCCATGATCCTGTTGAATCAACGATCCAGAATAAACCACAACAGGTTTACGAATGTGATTGGAATCAATATGATACTGTTGAAGAACCTGATGACGATGTATATCGCCAAGCAAAATCATTTGATGACCATCAAACAATTCATTTTTGGTGTTACTACTAACTTTATATCCAATATCAGTTACAGCACTGTCAATCGGTCCATGATACAACCCAACAAAATAATTAGCATTATTAACGTAAATCTTAGGAATATCAGAAAATTTAATGAAGTTCTCAGGTGAATGTTCATCAAACACGGAAAAGTTGTTAAACAAAATATCACCAAGTTGGTACACTCCAGTATCCCTAAGATAAAAAAGATTTGGGTGTTGTAACGCATTTACTATAGGTGTTAAACTATCCAATCTATTTTTATTGGTAAGTGTAGCGTCATGATTACCCGCAGTCAATATAGTTGGGCGTAAATCTGCCAAACTCTTCAAAAAATCGGACGTTATTTCAACGCATTCGGGACTCAGATCGCTTTTGTTATGGAAAACGTCTCCAACCACACAAACCACGGTTGAAGATGGCGTTTTAGCAATTGCAGTGTAGAGATTTTTAAATACCTCTTTGTATTCAGAATGACGTTTAGTCAGTCGAACATGAATATCTGCGATGTGCAAAATATTTGTAAAATTACTAACGTCACATTTTAGTTTATTAATCATAAAATTTATACAGATAGTTTCATTCGAAACAAAGATTCAAAATCCAACACTGGTGTGTTTTCAATCAATTCCCATGTTTTTTCAAAACCAATTTCGGACGGATCTTTTCCATCCAGTTTAACCACTTTCGTTTCAATGTTGTTCTTCAATAAAAATTCACTTATTCTAATAGAATCAAACAAAGCATCATTGTCCAAAACGATGTTTACTTTTCTTACTGTATTACAGATCAATGAAGATTTCAACTTATTTGAAAGAGTTTTTCCAAATAAAGGAATTGCGTTGTTTCGTATGGCGATTGCATCAAACGCACCCTCAACCAATGTTATCGGTTGATTATAGTCCACAAACATTTCAAATCCAATAATGTCTTTGGAACTATAACTGTTCACATATTTCATTTTGGCATCTTCAAATACGCTACGAGTGGAATAAAAATTCAACTGGCCAGACGCATCATATGATGGAATTAAAACTCTGCCATGAAATTGACCACCGTCACAATATCCAATATTATATCTCAAAACATCATATTTAGTAATGTTTCGGGACTTCAAGTATTGTAGAGCGTGTCTTCCAACCAAAGTTAAATCATCATCATAAAACGAATGATACTCTTGAGGTAATACTAATTGAACAGTCTGTTCAATCTTTCGTTCAGAGAATATTTCCAAGATGGAACTAATATCATCTTGTGGAAGTTTCCTATATGTTTGGGTATTTTTATAAATCTGTCCAAGATACTCGCTTGATAATCCCAACTTTTTAAATAAAGTTTTGAGAGATGTACCTGATAATCCACACACCCAACAGTGGTATTTACCAGTAATCGTGTTGATTTCCAACTTACGTTTGTAATGTTTACAGACTGGACAAAAATAAACTGCATCAGTCCCCTTTCGAATCTTGGCAGACTGTTTGAATGCTTTATTTAGGATTGTTACGACTTCCGTCTGATACAACAACATGCGTATACTGTATCAGATCCCCAGACTAAATCAACTTATTTTAAGGTTTAAATAAAGCACACACCACTGCATCGTACATGTCACCATTACGTTCGTCCCAACTTCCCTTTTTCTTTTTTTTGTCATATTTGTCAACATCCAAGAAATTGACAATGTTGGCTTTAACAAACTCTTTAGACTTCATTCCTTTGACTCTCGCCTTACCAAACAGTTGTTTACGCATGGTGTTCACATTACACAGATTAATTTTAACATCCATCTTTTCAGAAAGAATATACTCAAAAACGGCGTTGAATCTTGCCAATTTGATGATGGTTTGTTGCGTAGTACGACCACCCATAAACCCGCTCAATGCGGCTTCCATATTAACTGATTTGATACTATCGTAATATTTGGTTGATTCCAAAAACTTTAAAACAAAAAAAGACTTCTCTTTGGAAGTCTCTAAATGTGATATGTCTAAAAATCCAGCACTAACGATCTTACCATCTTCTGAAAACGCCCATCCAACGGTAGATGTACTAGCATCTAATCCTAATGTCATAACTTATTTATTTATTTTTATGGACGGTATCTATTGGTATTACCAACACGATACAATCCCGATGTATTCAAAGCTTTATCAGTGAAATTTTCACGACGACTTGTGTTCATACCCGTAGTAAATCCCGGTTCAATGGTTAAAGTCTTTGACAATTGAGTGTAACCATATGGTGATTGTACACCCTGAATCATGGTGTTTGTACCAGCTTTCTTTGCATCAAACGCACCACCAGTACGGTCTGAAGAATATCTTGATTCAAGATTTTTGGTTAATGACGTTCTTTCAATTGAATTTGCCATAATTTAATATATGTTTACTATAAATATGTTTATACATCCCATTTAATCAAAAAATTTAGTGGGTATTCACCACTGTTTTTGATTGGAGATGATAACTTAGCTACGGCTACAAGATCTGATCCTGTATATAAACCAATAGTTGTAATGTATGGTGCTAAATATGAACCGGTGACATCCAAAGATGCA
>Ga0214919_10001199_pt1 | contig 43154 bp, 44 predicted proteins | sample LL1503_MetaG_FD_177994 | JGI IMG/M metagenome (GOLD analysis project Ga0214919, IMG submission 177994) | Freshwater microbial communities from Lake Lanier, Atlanta, Georgia, United States - LL-1503 | ecosystem: Environmental > Aquatic > Freshwater > Lake | place: USA: Georgia | collected... | reverse complement strand
CAGCAAGTTCAGCTACAACTGGTGCATTGAACGTTGTTGGCGGCGTTGGATTCCAATCTAATTTATATGTTGCTAAAGGTGCCGTGTTTAACAGCACCAATGGTATTGAAGGGTTCACTGTTAAGATCTCAACATCAGGTAATGTTGCTATTTTTGCAAACGTAAAAGGCCTCGGTGGTTCAACTACAGAATCAGTGATCATTGGTGGTGGCAATCTAACAGTCCAACCAGGTGCGATATTAAAAGTTAGTGGCGTAACTTCAATGATGGTTCCAGTTGGACCAACTGGTGCACGACCAAGTAGCCAAGGCGCTAATGACGTAGCAGGTATGTTGCGTTTCAATAGCACAATTAATCAAATGGAATTCTATGACGGCACTCAGTGGCAAGTTGCTGGTAGTGTGTTTACTGTAATCAGTGATCGTCAATTCTCAGGTAATGTTGCTGGCGGCTACGGTAACGTTGACGGAACTAATACAACATTTACTATTCAAGCTAATGCTACAACTTCAGGCTGTATCGTAAGTATTAACGGTGTGATGCAGTTCCCAACACTAGCATATAGTGTAAGCGGAACAACGTTAACATTTACAGAACCACCAGCACCAGATGATGTAATTGATGTTCGTGTATTAACAACAACAACTACGGTAAGTTCAATCACAAATGGTAATGGTATCAATCAGTATATAGCTGCTGATACCGGTGTGCAAATGTGGACAGGAACCAGCGATGGCGGCACAGTAAAACGTATAGAAGTTGACACTGCTGGTGATATGAATCTACTTGCTGGGACAGATATTACTTACACTCAAACAGCAGTTAATATCGCAGCGAATAACACACCATATGTGATCGCTACACGTAGCCAAACAACATTTACCAGCGGTAAATTGATTGTTACAGCTAAGAGAGGAACAGGTGCAACTGGTAACGTAGAAACATATGAAGCACAAGTGATCACAGACGGTGCTGGTAATGCGTATATTTCTACATATGGTGTAACTAATAACGGCTATGCTATGGGTGTTTTAAGTGCTAATGTATTAGCTGGAAATGTCCAAGTTTACTACACAGGAGTAATTGCATCATCTGTAGTTCAAGCTAACGTTAAATGTTTTGGAACTTACATTTTATAATAGGTGATCAATGTTAAAAGTAGCTAAAAGTTATCGCAAGGACTATACCGGCGAAGACATCATTGTTGAACGCAAAAAGGAAGGAACACATTGGTACGAAACTGTAGAAACTGTTCCTAATGCTGTTACCAATAATCAGATCTCTAATCGTGCAGTAGTGATAGGAAATAGCCCCAGTCGATTGGGCTTTGATTTAGCTAATTTAAAAAAATATAGTGGTTTGCTTGGGGCAGATACTTTACAAAGTTACGGATGTAATGCTCTATATAGAGATTTTACTCCAGATTTTTTAGTCGCAGTTGGTAATGAGATAACAAAAGAATTATCAACCAGCGAATATGTCAAAAATAATATAGTATATACCAGTGCTATTCATCTATTAGAATATCCAAATAAGTTTTATTTGATTCCGTATAATCCCTATGCAGATGCAGGAACTACTGCGGCTTATATCGCGTGTTTTGATGGACACAAACGAGTATACCTATTAGGATTTGATGAGCAAGATTCTCCAGGACAAAATTTTAATGTTTATGCTGGATCCAATGGGTATGATCATATAGATACTGAGATACTCAGTAGCAAATGGATTGATAACAGATTAGAATTATTTACACTTTATAACGATGTAGACTTTGTATGGGTCACACCGCATGGAAGAAGTAATATACCCGAAAGTCATAAATATTGCACCAATTTAAGACAGATTTCTTTTAGAGATTTTGTTTTAGAAACAGATCTATAAAACCGCTTCTAAAGTTTTTATCTTATCAATTACCGCAGAAAAATTAATAGTGCGCCATACGCCCGGATGTAGGGGTTTAGGATGATCTTCTAACCTTACCCAACAATATCCGCGATGTTCGTGATTCAGTGAGGGAGTAAATTCTTCGTCTACTGGAATTAAAAAAGTATTGTAACTAAAGTGTCCATTGTCACTGGTAAATTTTTCTATAGGTATGACTTTAACATCGATAAAATTATAGCCAAGTTCTTCGCTGAGTTCTCTGTGCAGAGATGCTAATAGCTGTTCGCCTGCGTCAATCTTACCTCCCGCCAGTCCCCAAGTGCCACTATATTTTGCGGTATCACGCAGTAAAAATAAGTAACGTCCAGTAGATGTTGCGTAGATGAAGGTGCCTACACCTTCTATATGACCAGAGTCCAAAGTCCTTCCTTGTATTCGCCCTCGTAGCTTTTTACCCATTGATTTCCTGTCCATTTATATTGAGTTCCTGTAGTCAGGTTACTTACATATTGTAACGTAGAATCACTACGGCTGTCAAATGAAACAGTCCAGTAGGTGCCGTTATATTGGATGATATCATTAGCATGTGCTACGAGATCTTGACCGTTTGATCCTCGCCACACGATAGGTCCGCCGCCATTCGGTGTATTGAAACTACCGATGTCGTCGAGTATAAGATATCTTGCGTTAGTTGCAGGGCTGGTAATGCTGGCATTTACTGTGACTTTAGTTGGGTCAATGATCGCATCTATAGCAGTCAGGGTATTACCGGGTTTAGTGTCTATATCTACATTAAAAATCAATAGACTGTCGTCTGTTGGGTGGTAGCTGATGGTGCCAATCACTTCGGTTATGCCATCTTCTTGTAAGAGTCTTACTTGGCTGATACCATTTTTGATAGTGCCGTAGACGTTGATTAAATTTGGCCAGCTATCTCTCGTACCAACCTTAGTTGATGGAGTCTCTGCAGGATTATCTGTGGTTACATTTGGTTCGCGTGGCGTTTCAACGTCTTGCATTTTTAACAGAGTAAGTTGATTACCTATTAATAATACCCCATACATCAGGGGAGTAAAATATTGTCTTGTGCCTAATAAGTTAGTGTCATTTAAGACAGCATCACTTAGGTTGCCATCGGCATCATGTATGCTGGCAACGATTTTTTCAATAACACCAAGTTTCTTGACCTTAGCTGGTGGACTGATCCATACAGGTAGTTTAAATGTTAGAGTAGCAACATCGATTGGATTTTCTGTGCTTACTGGAACACTGCGTGAGGTCCAGTTAGGTGATTCTAAATAGACCACACTCAAACTAGTCCAATCAATATAGTTGTCTGTTGATTGTATTTCCATACCAGGATTAAACAATACCATCAGCTGTTCTAATAGTTGTAATTTTTGTTTGGTATTTGAAGTCCATATATCTACTTTAAGATCTAAAGTATATGGAACAGGCATGCTACGCTCAATGGTAAATGCATTACCTTGGCGATTTTCAAATTCCTGGGTGTCTTCGTTATAATAACGTTGTCGAATGCTCATCTTACCAACGAATGTTGGATCCTGCACACGATCTCTATCATATGTTACTCCATTGATATATACTGTCATCGCAGGGGTAGTAGGCATAGCATTCTCACTCATATTTGTGATGATGCTGGCCACCTGACGACTACCGTCACCATAATAAACAGGCACACGCTGTAGAGTTTTATTACCATCACGGTCTTGCCCAAACTCAACTTGGAATCCAGAGATCATTCGTATGAACTGCGCTAAGAACCGCTCTATCTGCGCATCATAAAAATACTGTTGAAGTGCTGCCATTATATATTATCCGCTGAAGGACGTAGGGCTTGTGATAAGCTCTGACGTTCATTAATCACATGTTCGTAAACTGTGTATTCTAATAGGTCACCGTTTACGTAAGTATTAGCCACGGTAATCTTGATATTACCACTGCTATTGCTAATAGTGTTGTTAACTTTGATATTATTGATATAAGTCTTAGCACCATATGTGCTAACATACGGAACTTTGACTACGATATTACCTGTTGTTACATTCCATGATAATGTCCAGGCATTAGCCGCAGGAGTATATGCTCCACTGCTGATTCTTATAGCGTCCCAAGCAACGCTGTTACTCATAAACTTGTTAGTATCATTGATAAAGCTACTTAGTTGTGTGGTATTAGTTGCACCCGGTGTTAGGTTAGTTCTCACAGCATCCTCTACTTTGACCCAACGACGTCCATCATAGCGGAATAGTCGATTAGGCACATAGTCTAAACGTAGGTAGAAATCACCCACTCCTGGGCTATATGGAAAAGCTATACCTGCTTTGACATTCGCACCGTTTGGTGGTAGGCCGTCTCCGGTTAGATATCCTTCTACTTTCTTAACCGATGTTAAGGTCGCTGAGCTTGCATCATCTAAAACGTCACTGGCATCATCACTTACATCGCTGGCGTCTAATCCTTCTGGATTACCTGGATATCCTTGTGCATCTACAGGTAATGTATAAATCGCAGTAGTATCATAGCCGCTGGCAGGAACATCTTGTTCTGCACGACTAACGATAGCATCATTGATATCAATATATTTCTGATAGGTGCTTAAAACTTCACCTAAGGTATTATCTGTGTTATCACCAGCTTTGATATTGTTGATGATATCTTTGTATTCTTGACTGTCTACCAGTGGTTGTAATTTAACACGCCACAAGTGCGGATACCAAGTTGGAGCAAATCCTTCTGCCGCACGTGTAGCATCTTGCACAACATAATAGCGTTTGAGTGCTACAGGTAAGCTGTCATCTAATGGATAGTAGTCTTTTAGATTAGGTAGTTCCATGACATCACCTACCATGATCTTACGACCAATGGTGTCAATCATGTCATTTAGATGGAACACAGCGAACATAGTGTCACCGGTTAGAAATAGGCCAAACTGCGTAAGGTCAAAATCGTTATCACTGATGCGATAGATAGTTCGCATGGTATAAACTGAAGTGTCATACTTGCGATCACGATTTTCTAAGAACAGTAGATCTTGTATACCTAAAAGTGTAGTAGCACCACCTGGTTCTGTCATGCTGACATTACCCTGTGTTATGGGGCCGAGATATTTGTGTATGTTGACATCAACTCCACCAACGGTAAACATTTCAGAGATGCGTTGATCAAAGAATCTGTAGTCGTTGCCCTTTTCTGGACGATATAAACTTAGACGTGGCATGCATGAATCCTATTATCAAGTATTTATCGCCGATTGACAACCCAACCAAATGATGTTATACTTGTATTATGGCTGAAATTAATCACAGTTTAGAATGGGCAGAAGTAAGTATCCAATTAGAAAATGCTGCCAAACGGATGAAACGCTACGGCCCTGAAATGCTTAAGATAAGTAGTAACATTGGTGATATGGTTAAAAAACTTTCAGAAGAAGAAATCAACTGCCGTAGGCAGGGTCGTCAGACCCGGCAACACCAAGAGCTATTAGCCAAAATCAATGCGGAAATAGCCCAATTTGAACAGTATGTGACCTTTGGTGTGCTATTAAGTGGTTGACTTTTTGGTTAAAATCATATATAATAGTGTTATGTGGAATAAAATTAAATCTTCTGGAATAGGATTAGCAGGTGTAGTAGTTCTACTACTTGCATTTTATTCAGCTATACCAAACACTAAATCAAAATCAGTTCAACCTAATGGAACCAAAACGGTTGAAGAAATTATCGCAGGTAGTTATACTAAAAACTATACTCAAGACAACACAGAGTGGGACACTACGTTTAACAGTGCAATCACACCAATAAAGGATAAAAATGGCAATTAAACTTGATGGCGTAAAAAAGAAAGCCAAACTCAAACCTATCAATTTTAGTGATGAAAAATACACAGGCACAGAACCCACTTGGGACTATGATCGTGCCTTGACATTTTCAGATGAGGAATTTGATCATCATCTACGCAAGAGTTTCCGTTACTACAACTATTATTACAGTCCTAAAGATCTTAAAAAATATGTAGTGGCTTGGTTACGCCAACACGAAGGTGACAAGGGTGTGCATGTCTTAGACAAAGCTACAATTGATCTATATGCACGTTCAGCAGATAATCTAACACCATTTACGGTCTGTGCATTAATCAAAGCCCACGAGCAGGGAATGCCGTTGCGCGACAAACACGTAGAATATATCCTTGATGCTGTTAAGCGTGTGCTATTGTTAAAAGCGGACGAGGAGGAAGAAGAAAAGAAAGTAGACACTGCTAAACCTCAGGTAAAAATTCCGACCATCCAAGACCGCATGAATGAGGTGGCTAAGAAACATATACTTTATTTTGAAATGTTAGAAGATGCACTATTTGCCGGTGAAACCGTAGATCCCAAAGCCTATGAATACTTGGTTAAGAATTTAGTTCCGCAGGCACTTATTAGCAAAATTTCCGCAGTATTTGAACCACGCCATGCAGAAGTTAAAGAAGCACGCAAAGGTGAGTGCGAGCAACTTAAAGAAGCCTACAGTCACATGAAGGCCGCAGATTACAAACGCTTTGATGCGTTCTATGATAAACTATTTCAAGACTTAGCCGCTTACAATCAGACCAAGAAAGCTACTAAAAAAGCCGCAGTTCGTAAACCGCCACAAAAAGAAAAACTTGTCAAGAGCCTAAAATATCTCAAACAAGATACCGCACTTAAGATTGTCAGTGTCAATCCTGTAGACATTATTGGTGCAGAAGTGCTTTGGGTGTATAACGTTAAGAATCGCAAGATCGGCAAGTATGTAGCAGAAGCCATGGGCGGTGCATTAGGTATTAAAGGCACTACTATCACAGGGTTTGATGCTAACAAGAGCACACAGAAAACCCTACGTAAACCAGAAGAACAGATCAAACAATTCTTGGCTTCTAACAAAGTAGACCTACGTAAGTTCTTAGAAAATATCAAGACCACAGAGATTAAACTCAATGGTCGCATCAATCAAGAAACCATCTTACTTAAAGTTCAATAATCCCCTCAAGATAGCGAAATTATCCTGTTGTCGATAATAAATACACGATAACAGGATAATTTACATGTCTGAACTACCAGCAAACGTATCGCCAACCGGTAACCTAACAGCTAACCTGAGCCTTACCACAGAAAGCCTTTTCAGTGCTAACACAGGTACAGGTGCAGGTCATATCGCTTTTGATGCAAATCTAATAGCGCAACTAACGTCATTAGACAGCCAAAAAAATCTAATTAAAGATTATATTCGACTTAGATTAGGTGATCAAATGGTCGATGTTGAAGCAGACAGTGACCACTATGAGATGGGCATCAAACAAGCACTAATACGCTATCGCCAAAAGTCAGCTAATAGCGTAGAAGAAAGCTATGCGTTCTTAAACATCTATCCTGAAACACAAGAATACATCTTACCCAATGAGATAATGAATGTCCGTGCGATGTATCGCAGGGGGATCGGATCAGTGTCTGGCACCACAGCCAGCCAATTTGAACCATTCGCCAGCGGGTATCTAAATACCTACATGCTGGTAGCAGGACGTGTGGGTGGTCTTGCCAGCTACGAATTGTTTACAGGATATCAAGAACTGGCTATGCGAATGTTCGGTGGATATATTAACTTTACCTGGAACAAGGTCACTAAGAAACTTACCTTAGTCCGCAAGATACCAAATCAGGGCGCAAATTATGATATCAATCAAGCAGAAAGCGTCCTGTTACACTTAGACAACTACAAACCAGATATCATGCTCCTAAATGACCCAGGAACTTTTCCGTGGATCCAAGACTATGCATTGGCATTCGTGCTAATAGCTGTGGGTAATGCACGTGAAAAATTTGCTACTATTGCGGGTCCACAAGGTGGAACAAGCCTTAATGGAGCAGCTCTTAAGGCAGAGGGCAATGAACTGTTAACTAAACTTGACGAAGATATCAGGAACTTTGTTGATGGTGGTATGCCGTTAACTTGGGTAATTGGTTAATAAATCGTAGACAACAGTCTAAAACTCTCGTAAAATAGTATATCAATTAAGGGGAACTCAATGAGTCAAATCATCGGTATCGTGGGCTTTATTGGCTCTGGCAAAGATACAGTCGCAGATTATCTGGTTAATTTTCATAGATTTAAACGTGAAAGCTTCGCTAATAGTTTAAAAGATGCTGTTAGTGATGTATTTGGGTGGGATCGAGAACTACTCGAAGGCCGCACCAAAGAAAGCCGTGAATGGCGCGAGACTCGAGACGAGTGGTGGAGCAAGCGCCTTAAGAAAGACGTAACACCGCGTTGGGTCCTACAGTATTGGGGAACTGAAGTAGTTCGCAAGGGATTCCATGATGACATGTGGGTAGCCAGCTTAGAAAATCGCCTGCGCACAACTAAAAATGATATCGTTATCACAGACTGTCGTTTCCCTAATGAAATTAAAGCTATACGTAATGCTGGCGGCCGGGTAGTGCGTATCAAGCGTGGTCCAGAGCCTGAATGGTTTAATGATGCTCGTAGCATGAATCGAGGACCGAGCCGCAACATGAGTTGGGCACTAAGCAAACATAATATTGAAAAACTTGGTATCCATGCAAGCGAAACCGCTTGGGTAGGACAGAAGTTTGATGCGGTGTTAAACAACGACGGAACTATCGAAGAACTGTATCAACAGATTGAAACTAATATTATTAATAGTCAGGTACAAGATCGCCTTGACGCCATCCTAAACCCTCTCGGGCAACTTCATATTGACAGTTAGCACAGACTGTTTTTAGATTCAACAAACTGCTATTGTTGAGATTGCCATCTATATGATAAACAAATAATTGTTCTTTTAGTTTAGCTTTGAAGCCACACTTTTCACAGTGTGGTTTCTTTTTATATCCTTCTAACAGCCAACGAGGTTTAGGTGCAGGTTTGCGATTTTTCTTGCGGATGCAACTGTCACAGCGACTCCTATAATAGGTCTTATCACCACGTTTATAATTGACTGCACAGGGTTTTTTACCACATGCAGTGCATAAATTTCGCCATTGCATATACCTATTTATGCGAACCTTTAAAAGGGCACGTTAAGCTACCAAAAATAGGAAAAAATTATAAATAGTTTAAAGTATCATTTAAAAGGAATACTAAACTATGGCACTAATATCCCCAGGCGTTCAGGTCACAATAATCGACCAAAGCCAATACACTTCAACAGCAGCTGGTTCTATTGCATACGTTCTTGTTGCTACAGGCCAAGACAAGCTAACACCAAGCGGCACAGTTGCTACAGGCACAACAATGGTCAATGCTGAAAAACTTGTTACAGTTACCAGCCAACGTGATCTTGTTAACTTGTTTGGCACACCAAACTTTGAACTTGATGCCGCAGGCAATCCAGTTAACGGCAGTGAAATAAACGAATATGGTTTATTAGCCGCTTACAGCGCATTAGGTGTTACTAACACACTATATATCCAACGTGCTAATGTTAACCTTAGCCAACTTGAAGGCACAAGCATTCGCCCAACAGGAACACCAAGCGATGGCCTATATTGGTTAGACCTAACAAATACTAACTGGGGTATCTATGTATGGACAGCAGAAGACGGCTTTACATATACAACACCAACAGTGATCACAAACACAGCTTACCTAACCAGCGGTGTTCCGTTGGCATCATTTGGTAGTATTGGTGATTATGCTGTAGTTGCCACAAGTTCAAGCAACCCAATTTACTACAAGGGATATAATAATGCATGGTCATTGGTAGGTAGCGACAGTTGGAAATCACAGGTTGCTACAGTTCGTGGCACAGCATCAAGCCCAACGATCACAGCAGGATCAAAACTGATCATTAACGGTAATACAGTTAATATGACTGGTACTACAGTTAGCTCAGCAGTAACTAACATCAATGCCGCAACTATTCCAGGCGTTACAGCTTCTGTAAACTCAGTTGGCCAGATTCAACTATACGTAAACAGCGGCACGATTATCTACAGCAACGCTGCAGGTAATGCACGCGGTACTATTGACACAGCAACCAGCACACAAAATACCTTACAAATTACCAAAGGTAGTGTATTATTAGGCAACATCGATGCTTCAGCTAACTTAGGCATCCTACAAGCTAATATTGCTACAGTATCAAGCGGTGGTAACGTATACACATACAATGGTCCATCATTGACATTTGCAAGATACACAAATCCACCAGCATGGAGAGACACAGATGTTACTCCACGTCCAGATGGTAGTGTATGGTTAAAAACATCAGCAACTGGTAATGGTGCAAGTTGGGCTATTAAAGAATACAGCGCAACAACAAGTAGCTTTAGTTCAATTACCAGCACACTATATCTAACAGATGCGGCTGCGATCCAAGGACTCGATCCAGTTGGCGGCGGCGCTACATTGGCTGCAGGCACAGTATATGTTAAATATGACACATTAAGTGCAGGCACTGCTACATTTAAACCTTACATTAAAAATGTATCAGGTGCTGTCACAGTAACAGGTAATACAGCAGGTGCTTCAGCAACTTACAATTCAGGCGACAGCTTCTTAATGGAAGTAACTGTTCCTGGATCAAGCACACTTGCTAATGCTACAGTTACACTAAGTGGCACAACAGCAACTAATTTAGTAACCAGCATCTTATCAGCTAACTTACCAAACATTACAGCAGGCTTTGACAGCACTGGCAAGGTGTTTATCAGTCACTTAGCCGGCGGTACTATACAATTTACATACTTAGTGGGTTACCCACTATCTACAGCTGGTATCATTAATGATACAAATATCCAAGTTATATCAGCAGGATTAGTATACCTTGCAAGTCCGTTTACTCCGTTGACCTACACATACTCAACGACTGCACCATACAGTAATCCAGCTGATGGTACGCTATGGTATTACAGCAATCCATTGGATGTTGATATCATGATCAGCGACGGCACAGCATGGAAAGGCTATAGAAACGTTAGTTTAGATGCACGTGGTTACGATCTAACTAACACTGATCCTGAAGGCCCTATCTTAAGTGCTACACAACCTATATATCAAGCAGATGGCACAACACAGGTAGTTGCAGGTGACCTATGGATTGACACTGCTGATTTAGAAAACTTCCCAGTTATCTATCGATACAACGGCCTAACATGGGATCTAATAGACAATACAGACAATGTTGATGCAAATGGCGTATTATTTGCAGATGCACGTTGGGACACAGATGGCACAACGAACCCAATCACTGATGATCTACCATTGATTGCAGATTTGCTAACCAGCAACTATATCGATGACGATGCACCAGACTACAGATTGTATGCTCGTGGCACATTGTTATTCAATACACGTCGCAGTGGTTACAATGTTAAAACATTCCGTCCAGGTTACTTTGACAATGCAAGCCCAGTTCCAACAGAAACTGATGCATGGGTAAGCACCAGCGGTGAAGATCCAACAACAGGTGTTCCATACTTTGGTCACAAAGCACAACGTAACACAGTGGTTGAAGCTATGAAGGCAGCGATTGCGTCAAGCACACAACTACGTGAAGAACAAACACAATTTAACTTGATCTGTGCTCCTGGTTACCCAGAACTTATCCAAGACATGATCACTCTAAACAATGATCGCGTTAACACAGCGTTTGTTATTGGTGACAGCCCATTAGATTTACCAAGTGATTCAACACAATTACAAGCATGGGCAAATAACACTAACTTAGCAGTCGACAACGGCGAGCTCGGCTTAGTAAGCAACAGCGAATACTTAGGTGTTTACTATCCAAGCGGTTTAGCTACTAACTTAGATGGTAACAGTGTAGTTGTTCCACCAAGCCATATCATGTTACGCACAATCATCCGCAGTGATGCAGTCAGTTACCCATGGTTTGCACCGGCTGGTGTAAGACGTGGTATTGTTGACAATGTATCAGCGATTGGTTATGTTGACACAGCAAATGACAACACATTCGTAAGCATTGGGGTAACAGAAGGCCTACGTGATGTTCTATACACAGGTAGAGTTAACCCATTAACGATCTTACCAGGTGTTGGTATTGTAGCTTACGGTCAAAAAACACGTAGTTCACAAACATCGGCAATGGATCGTATTAACGTAGCTCGTTTGGTAGTTTACCTAAGAACAGTGTTAGCTAAAGTGGCTGCACCGTTCATATTTGAACCTAACGATACGATTACACGTAGCCAAGTGCAGTCAGCATTTAACGCTGTATTCCACGACTTAGTAGCTAAACGTGCAGTCTATGACTACTTGGTAGTTTGTGATGAAACTAATAACACAGGTGATCGTATTGATCGCAATGAGTTATGGGTTGACATCGCAATACAACCAGTTAAAGCGATTGAGTTTATTTACATTCCAGTTCGACTACAAAACACTGGCGCAGCTTTAACAATTAATTAATATACGCATATAATGGGAGTGGCAACGCTCCCATAGCGTAAGAGCAAAACAGGTAAATATATAAAAGGATATACAAAATGGCAACAGCGTCATTAACTAATTTTACAGTTCCGTTATCAACTAACCAAAGTGCCAGCACGCAAGGTCTGTTGATGCCAAAATTAAAGTTCCGCTTTCGCGTAACTTTCTTAAACTTTGGCGTTACCCAACCTACAACTGAGCTAACTAAACAGGTTATGGATTTTAAACGTCCACAAGTTTCAATGGAACCTATCACTATCGACATCTACAATAGCAAGGTATACTTAGCTGGTAAACCAACTTGGGAAACAGTTACTTGCATGTTACGTGATGATGCGGGCGGTGAAGTTACTAAACGTGTTGGCGAACAGATGCAGAAACAATTTGACTTCTTTGAACAAAGCTCTGCAAGTTCAGGTATCGACTATAAATTTACTACAGTTCTTGAAATCCTTGATGGTGGTAATGGTGCTAACACACCTAACATCTTAGAAACATGGACAATGGATGGTTGTTTCTTAACAGCGGCTGACTACGGTGACGTAAACTATGCTACTAACGAACCAGCAACGATCCAACTAACTATTCGTTATGATAACGCTACACAAACTCCATTAGGTTCAGGTATTGGTGGCGCTGTAACAAGAACACTTGGTACAGTAATTACTGGCTAATATCCAGACGAAACAAACTTAAAAGCCCAGAACAATCTGGGCTTTTTTTTGGCGATAAATAATGTATAGACAGGAATATCTATGAGCCAAAATAATATCTGGGGTCAACTGCTACAAAGCATAGCACCAAATCAAAATATACGCGACTATCAACACGCCGCACGAACTTTTGTTGATGGCTTATACAGATTAAGTCCTAAACTCAACAATCTATTCCATGTGTTCATGGACGTTAATACCAACATATCATCAATGGATCAGCTGAGCCAAATTGAAACTGGTATGATGGCCAAGAATATCCAACTGCCTAAGTATAATATACAGAATAAAACTTACAACGCTTATAATCGCAAGACCGTGCAACAAGAGCGTGTGAATTATGATCCTGTCACTATATCATTCCATGATGATAGTGCAGACGTAGTTCGTAAATTCTGGTATGACTATTTTACCTACTATTACAGAGATAGCGATTATCAGATCGACAATTATAAAGACGACAGCAAGTATAAACAACGCCAACAGCAGAATTGGGGATTTAGCCCTAAGACAGCTAATACTGGTAATCTACCATATCTAAACAGCATACGTATCTATAGTCTACATCAGAAACGTTTCAGTAGTTACACACTAATACGTCCGATGATCACTAATTTCCAGCATGGCGAACACACCGCAGGCGGCTATGAACCTATGGAACATAGTATGACTGTAAATTATGAAGCAGTCCTATATGATAGTGGTCCGGTCAGCAGTGGCACGGTATTAGGCTTCGATGAAGTGCATTACGATAATACTCCGAGCCCATTACGTAATGCTGGTAGTTTGATTGGCGCTGGTAGAAACATCTTAGATAACATAGAAAATGGAGACTTGGGTTCTGCTGTCCAAAACGGCATCAATGCATTTAATATCCTTACTGGTAGTAACACACAACTGAAACAAGCACCGAGTTTAGACTTGTCTTTTATAGGCAACGATATCATGAAAGGAAAAAATCCTTTGAGCACGATATTTGTTCCAACATCAAGCACAGTCAAAACCGGATTATCAGCATCCGGACCATCATTCCCAGGATTTGGTGGAGTTAATAATGGTAACAATATGAATGCCGCGGGTAATCAAAACCCATCAAGCAACCAAGGAACAAATTAATATGCCAGCGATCCCAGGAAATTTACCTGTTAATCCAGACAAGACTCAGTCTACTACAGATTATTTTAATAACTATTACAATCAAAATCCCAGTGTGAGCTCTGGAACCAATGACACCGTTGTTGCATATTTCCAAAGCCTGACAGGTGATATTGATGCAGGACGAACCTTAGCAGGTGCTGTATTATACACCGCAACACAGCAAAATATAGATCCAGTTAGCATAGTAGAAGAACTTAAAAAACTCAGCGATAAAAACAAAGCAGAATTACCTGTTATAACTCCGCTACCGCCCACGCAAACTGTCGTTACACAATACGAAACATATCAAGATATAGTAGCAAATAAAAATACCTACTCAGAAGGGCAATTATTTTATATAACAGAATTAGATGTATTTTATAAACTCGTTAACAATAATATAGCATCTGCCAACGGATATATGGCTGAACGTGTAATGCTCCAAGACGGCACTGTAGTCTATAATTTTTCAACTGTTAGTTATACGTCTGGTAAGTATGCCCAACGAACATCACCAAATGCTGTTGATACAGATACTTATAACAATGGCACTTGGGCATCCAGCGGAACGCAGTATGCTAAACCTGGTCCTAGCACTGTGTATAATAATATTTCAGAAGTCAATGCTTACTTAACCATGTTCCTTAATCTCAATCGCTCAGGCACGAGCTTGTTAGGTTTAGGTAATAGCCCCGTAACCAGCAAATACATATCAAGAACTATACTTGCATAATGGCCAAATACGCACAAGGTAAGTATCAAATCAAGAACCCAGAAAAATACATGGGTAAACGCCTGCCCAGTTATCGCAGCAGTTGGGAATTTACATTCATGAGCTTCTGTGATAATAATCCTGCTGTGTTGAATTGGGCCAGCGAAGGTGTTAAGATCCCCTATTTTAATCCTGTTAGCGGTAAAAATACTATCTATGTTCCAGATTTTCTCATAGTCTACGTAGATGCCAATCAACGCAAGCATACAGAACTTGTAGAAATCAAACCATCAACTGAAACTACCATGGAATCAGCACGCAGTTATCGCGACAAGCTCATGGTAGCCATGAACATGGCCAAATGGGCGGCCGCAGATTCATGGGCCCGAGCCAATAATATGCGCTTCAGAGTAGTAACCGAATACGATATCTTCAAAAATAACAAGCGGTAAATAGTTTTACTATGACCCAAAAACTCCAAGAACTTTTTAATTTGCCTCCTGCAGAGGAAACTACGGAAACAGGTGAAACGGATAGCACTGCGGAAGGCAAACCCTCTATAGAAGAACAACGTGCTATCATCCAAGAAGTAGACACAGCTATTGACAAGATCGATGCTGCGCTGCCTTTCGTAGACAACTTAGATATCAGTGATAAAGAATTAGATGAACTTAGCGATCTTGCCAAAGACAAGTTCAATGATTTAATTGACTTAGGCATGAACGTTGAAGCACGTTTCAGCGGGCACATATTAGCTACCGCAGGCACATTGTTAGGGCACGCTATTGCTGCCAAACAAGCCAAGCTGGATAAAAAGCTACGTATGGTAGATCTACAGCTGAAAAAAGCACGATTAGACCAGCAAATGGCTAAAACTGACGGTGACAAGATCATTGAAGCAGAAGACGGTCGCGCTGTAGTATTGGATCGCAACGAATTGCTCAAGCAGATCTTAGGTAAAACTGATAAATAACACTAATAGGATACAATTATATGAAAAACTTTTTACAATACCTTTCAGAAGTTCAAAAAACCTACGAGTTCCGTATTAAGATCGCCAACTGCGACCCTAAAGACAAACTCGATGGTCTTAAAGTTGGCCTTACCAAATACGCAGTAGAAAGCGTAAGTGCTCCAAAAAGCCTACCAATCAAAGCCAACGATATTGACTTCCCAAGCATTCCAAACTGCGAAGTATTTTTAATGGACGCTGTATTAAAATATCCAGTAAATGACGCACAATTACGTGTGATCGTAGCAGAACGTTTAGGTTGCAGCCTTGCTCAGGTAGTTGTAGTTCCTAAATATAATCCAGAAGAAATTTGGCGCTGGAATGTAGATGGCGAAAGTGAGCTTAAAGAATTTAAACAAGGCGATGCAGAATTAATAAAACCACTTCCAGAAGCCACAGCTGATCAAAAAGCTGCAAGCAAAGCATACAGCGAAGCAGGTACGATTCTTAAAGAATTGAACACTCCATCAAAGTTTGAAATTGCAGGCGATGATGAAACTGTTGGCGGCGAAAAAGACCCAGCATTTGGTAAAACACTACAACAAATTCCAACTGGAGATAAAAGTCCAGTAGGTAGCACCAAGAATAAAATACCAAGTCCAAAATAAAGGCTATAAGATGAGCAACAACATATATGATATCTTAGGAAAACTTGATGGTCTAAGACCTAAAGAGAATCCTGTGTCGACCGCTGAGCCAATCTATGAGAGCATAGATCCTCGCGGAGATATCATGTCTGCTGTTACACAACTTGAAGAACGCTATCAGGGATTTAAAGAAGCTAAAACTAAACGCAAAGAACCAGAAGCGGTTATTCCTGATTCTGATCTTACAAGAAGCGCAGACCCTGATGTAGCAAGATTAGCTACTAAAGCTAAGTTTATCAAACCTGAACTCAATGATTTTGAAGCTATCGTAAGTTACACCAGTAAATTAGAAAATGAATTAGAACAAGAGAAACAAGCTGACATCGCTGATCGACAAAAGATCGAGCAGACCCAGAAGATGTTAGCTAAAACACAGGCTAATCAAGACGCTATGCAGAAAGTAATGACTGCTACAGATCAAAGATTCCGTGCATTAAATGACAAAGTAGCTGCAGGACAGATCACAGCACAAGATCAACAGGCAGCACTGGCAGCACAGCAAATTGAAAAAGACCATGATGCACAAGTAGCGGCTATACCACAAGAACCACAACAACAGGCTACAGCGACAGCAACAACAGCACCTCAACAACCAACTGCTGACATTTATCAATTTCCAGGCAAAGACAAAACTGCTCAAGCTGTTAGCACACCAACAGATACACAAACAGATGTTGGGCAATCAGATGGTACGCCGCCCAAGGGTGCATCAAAACCAGGAACAGGAAAAGTCAGCCAAATATCAAGACAAGCCGCAAATGATCCGTTGATGAAAGCTACACAAGTGTCCAGACAAGCAGCAGAAAGCAAAGAGACCAAATTAAAAATGCTAAGAGAATACAAAGAAGGTGATCCAGATTTAGGGCTAATTAATTACAATTCAGCACTTAAAGCCTTTCAACAGGCACAAGAGAAAATCACTTTAGATTTTGGTGGAAAGCCACTTACACTTTATGATTATCAACTCTACGGGCTGTTAACAGATTTAACTACAGATCAAAATCCAGATCGAAAACTGGCACGCATTGAAACTGTAATGTCTAACTATGACAATGTAGTTCAGTTACTAATGACACCAAAAGTAAAAAAACTGATACAAAAATTCCCGGAATACGCTAAAAAGAATCCAAGATTTAAAACACGCATGCGTGATGTCAATAGAGGACAGTTTAAATTAGAACCAGCACCAGCAGAGGATCCACGTTATGATCCCAGACTAGATCCCACTGCACCAGAATTTGATCAGGCGTATGCAGCTACTCAGCCTCACCCCTATCAACGTAGCGACAGCCAATTAGAAGAAACTTTAGGAACCAAGAGCATGAAAAACTTAGAAAAAATAGCAGAAAGCCTAATGGAGCGATTTGCCAACTTTAAAGAAGCTGCAAAACCAGACTTCTTAGATCTTGACAAAGATGGTGACACTGAAGAGCCTATGAAATCAGCGGCCAAAGATGCCAAAGATGCTGAACCTGCTAAGATAGACAAATCTGCTGTGGAAAAACGCAAACGCCTACAAGCACTAAAAGACAAACAAGAAGATGAGCGTGCTGAGAAAGGTGATTATGATAGCAAATCATCAAGCCGTTTTGTTAAAGGTCGTGCTTATGGTGGCGCCGCACAAAAAGATGATGAAGAAAAAGATTTAGATGAAAGTGGTCTACAAGCATACTTAGGTAAAAAGAAATACGGTAAAGAAGGTATGAAAGCCCTACAGCAAGCAGGACGTGAAGGTGCAAGCAAAGAAAAAATGGCATTAATCCGTGCTAAACACGACAAGATGGATGAAACACAGATGGACGAAGTTAGTTACTCAGCCAAAACTGCACGTGCAGGTAAAGACATTGGCAAACCAGGCAAAGCGTTTGCTAAGATCGCTAAGTCAGCAGGTGAGCGTTATGGTAGTAAAGAACGTGGCGAGAAAGTAGCTGGTGCTGTGCTTAAGAAATTACGTGCTAACGAAGGTGAAGAGCTAGATGAAGGTAAGATGAAAGACATTCATTATGACCTAATGCGTCTCGCTGATAAGAAAGGTTATACCAGCAAAAAACAATTTACACCAGCTGACTATGATGAGCTAGCCAAACCACATGGTATTAGCGGCAAAGATCTTGCGGTAGCACTTGGTCACAAGAAAGCTTCACAAGTAGCAGAAGTAGCACCTCCAGGTGCCAAAGCAGAACGCATGGTTAAACATATCAAGAAAGGTTATGCCAAAGACGGCAAGCTAACACCTAAAGAAAAAGGTATTGCTTATGCTACAGCATGGAAAGCAAAGAAAGCTGGTAAGTTAGAAGAAAGTCGCAATCACGAAAGCAGTGAATACACATATGAAACAGTAGCTCGAGTATTATGTGACGAACAACCGCACTTAGATTGCAATTCAGAAGCATTTGTAAAAGCAGTATATGATGAATTGATTGAATTAAAAATGACACCAAAGGCAGCTAGTTGGTTATGCCATCACGATGAAGATTTCATCAGCGACACAGCGACATCATATAATCATTTCTGCCAAAGCAAACAAAAAGAAATGGCAGAATGTGGTGCACCAATGAATTCATTTGTCAGCGAAGAACCATTATTAGATGCACAACAAGAATTAGATGAGATCGCTAAATTAGCAGGCCTACCACCAAAGATGGAAGCCAAATGTGAAAGCTGTGGTTGTGAAAGCTGTGAATGCACAGAATCCCTTAACCCAATGGTGCCAGGTGATTCAGCAAGTCCATTAACACACACAGATGAAGGTGCAGGTTGCATGATTGACGAAGCAGCAATTAACGAAGCCGCAACACGCAAAGACTTCCGCATGGTAGCTGACTTATTAAAGGCTATTCCAGATATGGCTAAACGTACAGAATTAGCTATGCATCATGCTGACATATTTAAGCAACAAAATTCACGTTTCAAACGTGAAATGTTTTTGGCAGCCGCAGGTGTAGACACTACTCCTATCAAAGATGAATCAATTGAAACAGAAGGCAACGCATTTACTGGTAAATTGGCTGCTACTGCTAAAGGTGACGAATTTGAATTAGACGGTAAGAAATTCAAAGATACCAGTGATCTTGAAGAAGAAGTAGCATCAGAAGGTAACGAGTTCTCGGGCGCATTAGCCAAAGCTAAAGCAGCCGGTGAAAAGGAGTTTGAAGTGGACGGTAAAAAATACACAGTAAAAGAAGATATCAACATTAACGTAAGTGCTAACGGTGAAGAAGATGTAGTAAATCTAATCCGCAAACTAAGTGGTATGCCGGTAGTTGCTATCCAAGCACAACCAGCAGTAGCTGAAGAAGTGGTTGCAGAAGAAGGTCCTAAGGAACGTGATATTGAATATACTAATACACCACGTGAAGAAGTAGCAGGAACAGATGCAGCTATCCCAGCTGGTGCGGACTTGAATCGTGCTAAGAAACAATTCAAGAAAGAATATCCGGGTGACAATCCAATGGCAGTTAAAGAAGAAGCACTTTGGAAAGCATACGAAACGATGATTAACGACGTAAAGGCCTAATATGAAAGAGCTACGTGAATTTATTGAAATGATGGACAGCATTGAAGCAGGTAATCCTGTTGTTCAAGAAGATGCTGTTGATGCAGCACATCTTAGCGATATGTTAGATGAACTTGAAGAACATCTTAATCAAGCCGTGGGTATCGCTAACGATCTAGCACGCTTTGGTCGTGATCTTCCGGGACCATTCGCAGGACAAATCCGTAGCTACCTTGCACCACACTTAGAAAGTTTTATAGATGATCGCCGCCAACCAGGTAGCATTGCCAGCCTACGCAGTATGCTAATTGATAGCGGCAATGAAGAGGACGACAATTATGAAAATTAATGAGATCCTAAAAGAATCAGCTTCACATGAACCAGTTAGTGCTATGTCTAACAAAGATTTAGCCGCATATCTAAATACTTCAGAAGAAGAAGTAGCTAAGGATCGTAAAGCCGCAGAAGAAGCTGCTGACGAAAAATCACAAGACTATGCAAGAGAACAACTTGAAGAAACCTATCACGGTGATGAATTTTATGAAGCCTACGGTGAAATGTGGTTTAACGAAGATGAACAATTGGACGAAGCAGAGTATCACGGTCGCAAAGTACCTCTTGGTAAGCCTATGCGTGGTGATGTTAAGAAATTTAAGGTTTATGTTAAAGATCCTTCAACTGGCAACATCAAAAAAGTAAATTTTGGTGATCCTAACATGCGCATCAAGAAATCAAATCCAGCACGTCGTAAATCATTCCGTGCTCGCCATAACTGCGCAAATCCAGGTCCAAGAACCAAAGCACGCTATTGGTCATGCCGTAAGTGGTAAACAATGAAAATTAATGAAATTATAACAGAAGGTTACGACGGTAAAAAGCCCGATGGCACGACCCGTGCTGATACCGGTGAATGGCAGTTCCGTGACCAAGGTGGGTATGATCGTGGTTATAACCTAAATCGCGTAATGATGGCTGCAGGTATGGCAGACGGGGTATCAGAAGATGCAGTAGACATGCCACAGTCAAGTTGGGTTGAAAAATACAATGTAGCACGTCCTTATACAGAAGCTGAACATAAGATGATGAAATCTGCGTTTAAGACTGTAGATAGCGAATACTACGAAACAGAAAAAGATCACAAGAGTCGTGAACCAGAGGACACCCACAAAGTAAGTCCAATGCGTGATCGTGGTCGCATACAACCTAAAAACAAACGTAAATCAAAATAGTATGGATGATTTAGATCAAATCAAGCAGTTAGCAGGTATTACGCAAAACATTGGCCGCCTACAGGAATATAAAGGTGAAGGCACGGTTAGCACAGAAGGCAGTAACATGAGCGTTACAGCTAATGAAAAAATACAATACCAAAAAGAACACGATATACAACCTGGCACTCCAGAGTGGTTCAAACTTTGGTTCTCACTTCCTTACATGACCGGCGAAAAACCCTGGTAATTGTAACACCCAAATAAATTCAGCATAAGTATTAGTATGGCAACCGCAAAAGGCACAGACAGTGTTCTCGTAAAGAAGCCCCATACTCGTGAGGCATTTACAGAAGAACAACTAAAAGAATTCGCAAAGTGTGCGGATCCTATCAATGGACCCGAATACTTTATGAGTAACTATTTCTATATACAGCATCCTACTAAAGGGCGTATGTTGTATACTCCATTTGACTACCAGAAACGCTTAATCCATACATATCATAACTATCGCTTTAGCATAAGTCTAATGCCTCGTCAAACAGGTAAGTCAACGTCAGCCGCAGGATACCTATTATGGTATGCTATGTTCGTGCCTGACTCAACTATCCTAATTGCCGCACACAAATACACAGGCTCACAAGAAATCATGCAACGTATCCGTTACGCTTATGAAAGCGTGCCGGACTTTATACGTGCAGGCGCTGTGAGTTACAACAAAGGTAGTATTGATTTCGATAATGGTAGTCGTATTGTAAGTGCTACAACAACTGAAAACACTGGTCGTGGTATGAGTATTTCACTACTATACGCAGATGAGTTTGCATTCGTCCGCCCTACTATTGGTCGTGAGTTTTGGACTTCTATTAGCCCAACCTTGGCCACTGGTGGTAAATGTATTATTACATCAACGCCTAACTCAGACGAAGATCAGTTTGCTACCCTATGGAAAGGTGCTAACAAGTGCTTCGATGAATTTGGCAATCCAACAGAAATAGGCATCAATGGTTTCAAAGCATTCCGTAGCTATTGGAATGAACATCCTGATCGAGATGAAGCTTGGGCAGTGCAACAGCGAGCACAGTTAGGTGATGAACGTTTCCGCCGCGAGATGGACTGTGAATTTATCATCTGGGACGAAACATTGATCAATCCAGGACACTTAATCGAAATGGCCGGATTAGACCCTATAGAACGCCAAGGGCAAGTGCGTTGGTATAAACGACCAGAACCACAGTATACCTATGCTGTGGCCTTAGACCCCAGTTTAGGCACCGGGGGCGATCCTGCAGGTATACAAGTATTTGAACTGCCTACATTTAAACAAGTAGCAGAGTGGCAACACAATCGCACTCCTATACAGCAACAAGTAGGTATCCTTACAGAAATAACCAAATATCTCGCAGAAAATGTCAATCCAAATAATGTCTATTATAGTGTCGAAAATAATACTGTAGGTGAAGCGGCACTTATCTGTATTAGTGAAATTGGTGAAGAAAATATCCGTGGTATATTCCTAAGTGAACCCAGACGCATGGGTGCTGGCCGCAGATATCGCAAGGGATTTAACACCACAAACTCAACTAAAATATCAGCTTGCGCTAAACTCAAGAATCTAATAGAATCTAAACGTATGTTGATCGTTAGCCGCCCTTTAATATCTGAACTCAAAACATTCGTAGCCCACGGAGCCAGCTATGCGGCTAAACCTGGTGAAACTGACGATTTAGTGATGAGTCTTATCTTAATTGTGCGCATGGCACAGATGCTACAGAGCTTTGACAGCCAGCTTGACTATACCATGAAAGACAGCTTAGAAGACATAGTCGAGCCCATGCCGTTCTTCATAAGTTAGATAAATACTTACATGAGAGAAATTGATAAAATCGCAGAAGGTCTATTTGAAAAAATCCGTGACAGATTTGAGGATGTCAGCTTAGGTGATGAAAAAGCCAAAGCCACGAGCGATCCAGAAAAGGCACGTTTTTTCAATTTTGACTATGTAGTTGATGGACACGCACATGGTAATATTACCATGAGCCTCATTGACGAAACCAGCTTAAAGGTTTACTACAGCAAGAATATCAGCAAAGATCTCGATGAAGAACACAAACGAGATTGGTATGATTTCCTGCATGAATTACGCGAATTTGCTCGTCGCAATTTATTAAGTTTTGAACCCAGAGATATAACACGTAGCACACTCAAGCATCGTGATATCCAACAACAAAGCAAAGCAGACAGCACCTACGACAAAGACGAAGTTGTTGCTGAAAGCAAATTATATGGCACTCGCAAAAGCAGTTATGAAAAGTTTGGCCCTGCACGTATTATCGTTCGCCACACTAAACCAATCGAAGATGATACTACACGCAGACACAGAGCGCATAACATTAATTCAGTTTACGTAGAAAATCACGAAGGCGAACGCTTTAAGATGCCTTTCAAGAGCCTAACAGCAAGTCGCGCCATGGCACGCCATATATCAGCTGGTGGTACACCGCACGATGATTTAGGGAAACATATTGCAGAAATGGCAGAAGAATGTGGTAAATTAAAACCATTCTTAAACAATGTCCGCCATCGCATGTTCGAAGATGAAGAAACTAAAACCATGGTTGAAGCGGCATTCGAATACCATAAACTATTAAAGAATACTCTACAACGTATGAGTGGTAAAAAAGGCTATACGGCCTGCAAAGAACAGTTTGTGCATACATCAACCAGTTATGTTCCAGAGGACGATGTTGATCTGAACGAAATTAAAGAACGCTTTGTAAAACGTGTGTTTAATGAAAAAATGGAAGATGCACTACCTTTGGTGCATAAGGCATACAATATGAAAAAAGAAAATAAATTCACAGAACAGTTTGAAAATTGGGCTACAGCTATATCAGAAGGTGCGTGGGCATTACCACAAACTGAAGAAGATAAACAAAAGCTCATTGACATATTAGGCAAAGAATTACCTGTGGGCGTTGATGCTATGAATGCTACAGATATCTTATACAACGTTTTTGGTGACGATCAACTGTTTGATCGCTTAGGCGAACTGGCAGATGTGGATCCTGAAGCAGATGCACGCGACACAGTGATGGATCGCTTGAGAGAAGTTAATCCACAGATGTATCAGGCGATATTAGATGCTATCGGTGATAGTGATGTTCCGGAAGCACCAGACAGCGAAGGTGGTGACATAGACGAAGGTAATACTTATGGCTCAGGTGACAGTGGCATAGATGGCATAGTATATGAAGAAAGAGACATAGACGACAATGAACAGGTGTGTGTTTATTGCGGTGACCCACGCGATGATAAGATGGGTTGCTGTGATGAAAATCATTTCATAACTAAAAAAGAATTTGATCAAGACAATGTAAATGAAGCAGAAGAAGACCGAGACGACTTGTTAGCAAATATTGAATCTATACAATCAGCGATCATCCGTAGAATCCTAAACAACATTGGCGAACACAGTGAATTACTTAAGAAAGCAGGCCCAGAAGGTGTAATGAATGCATCAGCCGACGTAGCATCATTCCATGCACCAATGGAAGAATTAGGCTCAAGTGATATTAGTGCTATGGTACGAGAAGTCTACAACGAAGTTGGTGTAGAATATCCCGAAGCACAGGATTCAGAACTTGAAGAAGCATTTAAGAAAAAATTAGATTACTGCGATGCGTGTGATCATACAGCAGAACAGTGCGTATGTGAATCCACAATAACAGAAGACCAAGTGTCAGACAAACTGCAATCATTTGTAGGGCATACATTTTATATTCCGGCAGAAGGTAATAAAGGCACAGTATCGCAAGTAGCTGATCAAACAAAATTTAAGAACAGTTTAGTAGTTGATTTAGATAATGGTACGACAACAGTAATACATTTTACAGAACTAAAACCAATATCAGAAACACCGGGACCAATTACTCAATTATGGCATAAACTTAAAGCTACAATTACTGGAGGTCCTACTCCACCACTGCAACCAAAATTAAATCCACCATTACCAATGGATATGAAAGAAGACATACTTAAATTAGCAGGCTTAAAATAATACAAAACAATAGGTTATACCAAAAGGGCTTAACGGCCCTTTTGTTTTGGCAAAAATATTTTGAAAATATCTCTTGCGGCATAAATAATATTAGCGTATTATGTTTATATGACTAATACGTTTAGGCATATTTTAAGACCAACTTAAGGAGAAACAACATGGCAACATCATTAGCAGAAATCCGTGCAAAATTACAAGCACAAGAAAACCGCGGCACAGGCGGCAATTCACAAACAGGTGGCGACAACGCTATCTACGCACACTGGAACATCGCAGAGGGCACTAACGCTCGAATCAGATTCCTTCCAGACGCAGATCCAAAAAACACATTCTTCTGGGTAGAAAGAGCAATGATCAATTTACCATTTGCTGGCGTTAAAGGTCAAGCAGACAGTAAACCAGTCACAGTTCAAGTACCATGCGTTGAGATGTGGGGCGAAGCATGCCCAATCTTAGCAGAAGTCAGAACTTGGTTTAAAGACCAAAGTTTAGAAGAAATGGGTCGTAAGTATTGGAAGAAACGTAGTTACTTATTCCAAGGTTTTGTGCGTGAGAATCCACTTGCAGATGACAAGACACCAGAAAACCCAATTCGCAGATTTATCATCAGCCCACAAATCTTTAACTTAGTTAAAGCGGCTTTGTTAGATCCAGAGTTGGAAAACCTTCCAACAGACTACCAAGGTGGTTTAGACTTTACAGTTACTAAAACATCAAAAGGTGGTTACGCTGACTATAGCACTAGCAAATGGTCACGCAAAGAATCTGCACTAACAGCAGAAGAAGCTGCGGCTATTGAAACTCACGGTTTATACAACTTGAAAGATTTCTTACCTAAGAAACCAAGTGACGTAGAACTAAAAGTTATCAAAGAAATGTTTGAAGCATCAGTAGATGGTCAGGCATATGACGCAGATCGTTGGGGTAACTATTACAAACCAAGAGGTGTAACAATCGTTACCGCTGAAGCCGCATCGGCACCAGCAGCAAGTGCACCAGCACCAGCTGATGAAGAGTTTGATGCTCCAGCGGCAGTAGCGGCTCCAACACCAATCGCAGAGGCTGCACCAGCGGCTCCTACAGCACCAGTTACTACACCTCCAGCAGGTGGAACAGCACGTGCTGAGGACATCTTAGCGATGATCCGCAATCGTCAAAAGACATCGTAATAACAAGGGGTTGTCATTTCGATGTTATCAAGGATAGATGATATAATCTACCCGAACCGCTGTGAAGTCATTGAATTTTCGGACCCACAGCGGTTCGTCTATCCTATTTACAAAAATGGTCGCACCAGCTTAACTTATTATCCAATAAGACCATATAAAATCATTATCAATGATCAGATAAAACGAGCATCAACCATTGATGTGATCTTACGCGATCCGTTGGAAAGATTCATATCTGGTGTAAATACCTTTGTGTTCAACACAAAAAAAGAAAATCCTGCATTAGATATAGATACAATTTTCTATTTTACTAACAATTATCTATTTCTTAATAGGCACTATGCTCCACAAATTTCTTGGTTAACTAATCTGAGTAGATTTATTGATGCAGACACAAAATTAAAATTTTATGATATGAAAGAATTAGATAAATTAACCACAGAAAAAAGTAACCCGCCAGAAGATAAAATTTTAACATCAGATCAAATTTTTGAATTATCTACAAATATACATAACGAAATGTATTTGAGAATAGATCAATTACTGGTTAAACTAATTGGTAGAGAATTATGTTTTACTGAAATATTAAATTATATTAAAGAACAAGATCCTATTGCGTTTCAAAAATTAAAATGTATTGCCCCAGATTAGATCATTTCGTTCGTTTTAATCCTGATAGTTCAGTGGGATGTTGCGGCCATATGACCAACAGTCCAAAATTTAATACATATGAAGAACTACAATCCAGTGAATGGTTAAAAAACATACGTGATGAAATGGCACGTGATGCTTGGCCCATTGAATGTCAACGCTGTAAGACTACAGAACAAGAGTCTAATACCAGTATCCGTTTAGACAGCATCAATAGAGATCGTGCATTTAAAAGCCTACGCAAAGATTATCTAATAGTTGGCGGCGTGTTGGATAATGTATGCAATAGTGCTTGCCTAACTTGTAATGCAGAACTCAGCACGAAAATTGGCGGCCTTACGAGTAAAAAATATATCAAGATCAATAATGCTAACAGTTTTTGGTCACTGCCCTTAGAACGTATAGTGCATTTAGATATTAACGGTGGGGAACCAAGCTACAGTAAAAACTACAAATATATCTTAGCAAATTTACCCGAGAATGTTAAGTCTATCAGACTTAATACAAACTGTAGCACAGTATTAGAAGAACTACAGGACTTATGTAATCGTGGAATCCATGTTACTGTAACTGTTAGTCTTGATGGTATCGGACCCGTACATGATTTTGTACGTTGGCCAATTACGTGGGATAAGTTTTACAAAAATTTACAACAGTATATGTCTATGCCTGTGCGTCTGAATACCTGGACTACAGTAAGTGCCTTGAACGTAGATGATTTACCAAACATATTAGAATTTATTAAAATACATAATTTAGAACATAGTTATGCATACTTAACAGATCCACAAGAATTAGCAGTTAAAAATAAAGATACTCCCGAAAGTCTGGCATACATACAAGAGCAAAAACGATTAAGAGGTATGCCATGAAAATAGCAATTACCGGACACAGTGCTGGTATAGGTCAGGCATTAGCAAAGATGTGCCATTCACACGGGCATGAAGTTATTGGGCTTAGTCGTCGTAATGGCTATAATATTCGTAGTCTGCCTAAGGTAGCAGGTATGATCGAACCTTGTGATATGTTTATTAATAATGCTCAAGTAGGATTTGCACAAACAGAATTACTGTTTGAAATATGGCGTCGCTGGGAAGGGCAAGAGAAAACTATAGTAAATATCAGCACACAGATGACTGATTTGATAGTCCCACCTAAACGTGAATGGGATGAATATATCATACAAAAGAAAGCCTTAGAATTGGCAGAAGAACTATTGACAGAACGTAACATGTGGCCCAGACAGATAATGATCAGACCAGGTAGCATAGCTACGCAACCAGGTCAATCACCACCAGAATATACAGATGTAGATCACTATGCTCAAGGAGTTTATGAGTGGATCATAAAAAATATCTAACTGATAAGAATTTCTGCCCTATACCTTGGACAGGATTTATGTATAACTTTGATGGAACAGTTAAAAACTGTATACGCAATCAAACTCCGATTGGTAATTTAAAAGACAATAGTATAACAGAAATACTACAAGGCGAAGTTAATCTAACAACAAAACATAATATGACCTATAACAAACCAGGTCCTACTTGTGGTGTTTGTTATGATTTAGAACAGGGCAAAAATAGTTTTGACATTATTAGTGATCGTGTGTTTTATTTAAAAGAACTTAAAGATGTTGATCTTAACACATATAAAAGCATTGACGCTTTTGATTTGCGAACCATAGATATACGTTGGAATAATACCTGCAATTTTGCCTGTGTGTATTGTAGTCCCGAATTCAGTAGTAAATGGGCAACAGAATTAAATGTAAAATTCCAAGAAGTGCCTCGATTTCATTTTCAAAACATGAAGAAATATGTATTTGATCATGCAGAGCAACTTAGACATGTATATATGGCCGGTGGTGAGCCGTTGTTAATGAAGGAAAATTTAGAGTTATTAGAAATACTACAAGAAAAAAATCCTCAGGTTAATCTTAGGATAAACACTAATTTAAGCAAAACTGAAACACGAGTTTTTGAGAAAATTTGCGAATTCCCTAACGTTCATTGGACTGTGAGCATTGATGAAATGGATGCTGAATTTGAATATGTTAGATACGGAAGTAGTTGGAGAGACTTTTTAGACAATCTCAGTCAAATTACTAAACTCAATCATAAGATATCATTTAATATGTTGCACCACTTGTTAAATTACAGATCAATATTTGACACTGTTAGATTCCTACAGGGATTAGGGTATCATAACAATAGTTTTGTTATTGGACCATTGTTAGAACCAAACCATTTAAATGTTAGACATTTACCAAATAGTATGCTACAATCAGTAGAGCTTGAATTACAGGAGTGGATTAATCAAAAACCAGGTTATCTACTTGAAAACAGTCTTGTGAATATGTTACAATATATAAAGACACCTATGGAAAAGAATATTAAACACTGTTTAGACGAAATAGCTAAGATAGATCAACGCCGTAACCTAAATAGTAGGGTAGTATTTCCAGAATTATACAATTTAATAGAGGGCAATTAATCATGGCAAAACCATTTGATATATCAAAATTTAGAAAGTCAATCACTAAGTCAATCGATGGGCTTAGTACCGGATTCAACGATCCTACAGACTGGATTTCAACAGGCAACTATACACTTAACTACTTGATCAGTGGTGACTTCCACAAAGGTGTTCCACTCGGCAAAGTAACAGTATTTGCGGGCGAAAGTGGTGCAGGTAAGAGTTTTATCTGTTCTGGTAACTTGATCCGTAACGCACAGAAAGATGGCATCTATGTTATCTTGATTGACAGTGAGAACGCACTTGATGAAACATGGTTACATGCGCTTGGCGTAGACACATCAGAAGACAAGTTATTGAAACTTAATGTGGCTATGATCGATGATGTAGCTAAAACTATCCATGAGTTTATGAAAGAGTATAAAACATTACCAAAAGAAGACTGTCCAAAAGTATTGTTTGTTATCGACTCATTGGGTATGTTACTAACTCCAACTGACATTAATCAATTTGAAGCAGGTGATTTGAAAGGTGATATGGGTCGTAAACCTAAAGCACTTACAGCACTTGTGCGTAATTGTGTAAATATGTTTGGTAGTCATAACGTTGGATTGGTAGCAACTAACCACACATACGCATCACAAGATATGTTTGACCCAGACGATAAGATTTCAGGTGGTCAAGGTTTTATCTACGCAAGTTCAATCGTTGTTGCTATGCGTAAACTAAAACTTAAAGAAGATGAAGATGGCAACAAGGTAAGTGAAGTTAAAGGTATCCGTGCCGCATGTAAGATCATGAAGACCAGATATGCTAAACCATTTGAAAGTGTGCAGATCAAGATTCCATATGAAACAGGTATGAACCCATACAGCGGGTTAACTGATATGATGGAAGGTAAAGGATTGTTGAGCAAAGATGGTAATCGTCTTGCTTATAAATCAGCTGATGGCAAGGAAATTAAACAGTTCCGTAAAGCATGGGAATCTAACGAAGAAGGGTGTTTAGACATTGTTATGAAAGACATTTCAGCTAATGCTAAACTTTTAGATGGCGGCCCGGCACCCGAAGCCCCTGCACTACAAGAAGAACCAGTGGTGATCACTCGCATGATCGCACCGGCGAGTAATCCTGATGTGATTGTTACATTATCTAAAACTGAGGAGACAGAGTAATGAATGTTGAATTAGACGCACTTAGTGAAATCTGGATGACCTGTAAAGAGTATATCGCTCCTAAAGATCGCCAAGCGGCTGCAGATCATGTAATCAGTGTAGTCGCTGACCAAAACATCACGGAACGCGAACTAAAAGCCTTTGGTGGAACAGATAGTTATCTTAAACGTGCATTAACAGAATATCTTGGTGAGGAAGAAGTCGAAGAAGTTGATTATGATGACGAGGATGATGACTACTAATGTGGTATAGTCGTGTAGTAGCTAGTTTAGGCGCGATTCCTGATTTCATTCAACACTATGAAAAGGAACTGGAAGATGCACGTAAGGAAGTGGGGGTCTATGGCAACATAGAAAAGAATCTTGCTGGCCTGCCCGGAATTACAGAACGACGTTTCAATCAGCTACAAGAGATCGAAGCAGTTCTTAATTACCTCAACATTCAGTTAAGAAAAATACGCAAGAAACACTTCCAAAAATATCTTGAAGGGTATGCTCGAGCACTGACCAGCCGTGACGCTGAAAAGTATGTTGACGGTGAAGACGAAGTCATCGACTTTGAAACTATCATTAACGAAGTAGCACTCTTACGTAACAAATGGTTAGGTATCATGAAAGGACTTGAAAGCAAGAACTTCATGCTTGGACACGTTACACGCTTGAGAACAGCAGGTATGGAGGACGCATCAATTGGCTAATAGGCACGCGACTCACATATTAGAAACCATACAGCAGTATGATACATTTTTAGAAAGCATACGCACAGTAGCTGACATGGGTTGCGGAGTAGGTGAGGATGCAGAATGGTGGGCTACTTTAGAAAATTATGCAGACCCACCAGAACCTTACAACTTCAATGTATTTGCAGTGGATCGAGATCCTGGTAAGATATCACAGGTTCCAACATTAAAAAACATAAACAAAATCTGTGATACGTATGATAAAGAAAATTTATTCCCAGTAAGTATAGATCTGATGTGGGCACATGATAGCCTACAATACAGCACAAATCCATTAAAAACTCTGCGTATGTGGAACAGCTACATGACCGTTAACGGAATGCTGTTAATTACTATCCCCCAACATAATGGAGTTGAATACAATAGATACTATAGTAGAACCTATAACGGATGTTACTTTAATTATACTCCTACAAGTTTAATCTACATGTTAGCAGTAAATGGATTTGACTGTCGCGATGCATATCTACTAAAAAAATTCCAAGATCCGTGGATACAGATGGCAGTATATAAAACAGATGTTCCCGTAATGGACCCTGAAACGACTAATTGGTATGATCTCGCTGATAAGAATCTACTACATCCCAGTATAGTATCCAGCATAAACACGCATGGGTTCTTGCGGCAAGAAGAAGTAGTTATGCCATGGTTAGATAAAGAAAATTACTTTATTGATTACGTTAGTAACTGGGAACCGGCACCAGGAACTGCCGGCCTTACTCCAGAAGTCAAGGGAGTATTCAATGAAACTGTTCATGCAGATACCCAGTCAATACAGCAGGCCAAAACTGCAACAAAAGAAACAAAATTACTGAAACCTTTGAAAATCAGCACGACACCACCAACGAGAAAGAGCTACAAGCATGGTAAATAGAGTGGTTCTATGCACGGGCGGATTTGATCCCTTACACTCAGGACACATCGAATATTTCCGTGCGGCCAAGCGCCTCGGTGACATATTAGTAGTTGGAGTAAACAGTGACAGTTGGCTACGTCGCAAAAAAGGTCGTGAATTCATGCCCAGCTATGAACGTGTGCAGATCATTGAAAATCTTAAGATGGTGGATCACTGCATCTTGTTCAATGATACAGAAGATCATGCTATAGAAGCCATACGTAATGTTAAGACCATGTATCCTAACAGCGAAATTATCTTTGCCAATGGCGGCGACCGAACTAAAGATAATATTCCGGAAATGTCAGAGCCCGATGTCATATTTGAATTTGGTGTCGGCGGAGAGAACAAGAAGAACTCAAGCTCGTGGATACTGGAAGAATGGAAGGCTCCTAAGACAAATCGCCCGTGGGGCTACTATCGTGTCTTACATGAAACACCAGGCACAAAAGTTAAAGAACTTACTATTAATCCAGGACAAAGCCTAACCACACAACGTCACTATGATCGTGATGAACATTGGCATGTAGCAGAAGGACATTGTCATGTTGATTTTGAAGATGAGACCACGCAGAGCCACATTAAACTAAAGCCACATGATCAGTTTACTATCAAGGCAGAATGTTGGCATAAACTGCACAATCCCTATGATACGCCCTGTAAAATAGTTGAAATCCAATACGGTGTCGCCTGCTTAGAAGAAGATATAGAACGCAGATAAATACTGTATCATGCGAGCACATCAATTTATCACAGAAATAGGTAATCTTTCCACAGGGGAAATCACCAAATATCGTAATAGAATCTTTGCATTTATTAATAAGATAAATGCAGGACAACCGTTTGTTACCGTAGATGGTAGAGACTTTGTTGTAGATAAAAAGCAACTTCCAGAGATCATGAAGTTTCTGCATACTCCTGGCGCCAAAGGACAACTATTAGTCCGCAGTGCAGATGGTAAAGAAACTATCAGCACCAGCAAGTTTGTGAAAACACCCGAGTTTGGTGGCCAGAGCGCACCAACAGTAGCACAAGGTCAAAACGTTGATGTAAGTGCTACAGCAGGTAAAGAAGGCTTACCAGTTAAACCACCGCAAGTATTCAACACAGGTGATGTTAAAGACGTAAATTTAGCAAGTGCTAAAGAATTACAGCAAGCAGGTGCCTTCCGTGTTAAAGATCTATATAAAAAAATTACCACAAGCGAACAATTAAATGCCTTAGGCACTTATGGGCAAGCGATTATCAGTTGCGCTGAACAAATCAACAAAGGACATGATCCTAAAGTTCCTGAAGGGCTCACAAGCCCACAGATGCGTGCTTTGGTAGACTATGCTGGAGAATACTTGGGTATACTGGCCATGTATAAAGGCACAGCAGATTTTCCTAAACGAGAACAATTTTTAAAATTTATTGGTAACGATCTTGGTACGAGTATGTTGTATTTTCCTAAGAAAAGCAACACACCGTTAGCAGACAGTTTTGCTATACAAGACAGTGATACCGGGCATACCTTGTACCTAAGTTCAAAAGGTTCAGCAGGCGGCGCGGCTCCTGCAATCAGCGGACTTAAGATACCAGATGAACTTAAGAAACGTCGTCAATACAAAGATGCCGTGGACTTTATCTTGTTGTGTCAAAAAACAGGTGCTATAGAACAACCATTCTATTTGATGAATTGGATAGCACAACGATATCCTGATGCTATAGATAATAAATTTATTAAGATGCTACCGTGGGATATCAACGCCACAGTGACCGCCGTTAATGCTAGCCGTAAAGAAGGTAAACCATTACCAGCTAAGATGCAGAAGTTTGTTGACAGCTTTGTATTCAAACGCAAATTAGCAGAAGAAACCACAGCAGGCGGAATCCTACATTATGTAACTATTAAAGAAGTTATGCGTATCGTAAATGCAGGTGCTATCAAGAACTTCCAAGCCTGTGTATTAGAAGTTCTTAGCGAGAATTTCGTGCAGATTTATACACAAGGCACTAAATTGGGAACCTTAGAAACCTATGTGTTATGGCCAGCTAAGGTTGACGGCGTTGTGACTGTAGAAAGCAAAGGTAGCGCAAGTAATCCAGTTAAAGGCACAGTAAGTTTCCGCGTCAGCAAATAGCGTATAAATAGATAAAATTAAGGAATTTGATATGTCACAATTAAGAGTAGTAGCAAATATCAGCAAAGGTTCTCTTTTAACAGGATCAGCCTGGGTGAATTTGTTATTTGGTGGAATAGCTGTAGTTGAGCGAGCAGAAATTACAGCGCCATTTAATACAGATGCAGATAAAGCAGACCTAAATAAAGTTGAATTTACTGTAGATTATGATGGCTTGAGCTATGTTACCTTAACGGTAATAAATAGTCCAGAATCTATCGGCCCGATACAAATTTATCATGTTGACTTTTATTTAGACGGAAATCAGATCCCAACAAATTGGCAAACAGCTATCAAAGGTAAACCATCTCGATTTGGCGGTCAACCAAATATAACAATAACCAACCCGCATATCGGTGACCCAAAGTTTGATGGATGGTGCAGTGTTCCAGATGTTAGTCCAGGAATGAGTATTACTTGGGGATTACCTGATCTAATTACAGTAAATCCTCAGGGTTAATGATTACCCGTATTATTCTTATCGGTCCGAGCAGGATTAACGAAGCGGCCATCACATTAAATTTTGATCATAATCTTTATCCTGCTCCTGACAGGACCTGTATAATCAGCCCTTATCCACAACATAAAATTGATAGTATTTTTGCTGAGTTTGATTTAGATAGTAGCAAGTATCAACTTTTTGATGATCTTTACTTTGAACAATATTATGACTTGAATCGCTACAAGCACGATCATTGGTACTATCAGCAGGCACTTAAATTCTGTGCATTCGATCATTTTGACAGCGAATATTTCCTATTGCAAGACTGCGACCAAGTTCCGCTAAAACCGTTTAATTTCTGGGTAGACAGCAAACTAAATTTTAAAGCAGAAAATCTCTGGAATCCCTACCAAGAATTGTATGCTGAAATGGTAGAACAACTTACAGGATTGAAGCGTGTATTAAATTATAGTTTAGTAAATGAATTAATGCCCTATAGTAAACAAGATTGGAATGATCTGAAACAACTACTTGAAGAACGTAATAATTGTTTTTGGTTAGATGCTTTTCCTAATATAAGAGATTTGGGAGAACCTAAATGGCTAAGTGAGTTTGAACTATTGGGAATTTATAAAACCAATCAACCCGATGGATGGACCTATTACAATGCTGTTCCGCAAGCGGCTATCAATACATGGGATGATTTTTATAGTATAGATTGGTCCAAACAAGATACTATTAAGTTTCTAACACAACCATTGAAATATATGAGCATCACGGATTCTAAATTAGTCTTAAAACATTTAAAAAATCATTGACAACTACACTTTAGTTGTGTATAATTGTAGTTAGATTATCATATAAGGACTGCAATATGAAAGCAACAATAAACACCGTTGAAAGATATAACATCGATAATTGCCTAAAAGTATTTGATGGCAGTCGTTACAAAATGATTTTAGCCGCGGCGGCCCGGGCCCGCGAAATAGCTAACAAACGCACTTTCGCAGAAAAGAATGGTGATAGAACCAAACACGTTAATAAACCTATCGTTGAAGCACTTTGTGAAATTGATCAAGGCAAATTTGGCGCAGAATATTTAAACAAAATCAGATAAGGAATACAAATGGCTAAACCCACTTCAAGTTTTAACCTTTCAAAAACCTCTAAAAAATTAGCTGGAGGCATTAAAGATGCTCATACACGCAGGAAATTCCTTAATCTAATGATTGAGGCAGAACTTGCGCAGGCTGCGGGTAAAAATCGTAAATTCAGTGACCCAGCAACAAGCCAAAAACCCAGCAGAAATCCCCCGCAAGAATAAACTCCAGATAAATAAAGTTGCAACGCCAATCATTCGATTGACGTCAAGACTATTGACGGGGGGTATCGACCCCTTTTAGTGATGTTATCACTTAACGCCGATAATGAATGACGGGGGATATCGATCCTTTATAGTGATGTTATCACTTAACGCCGTCTGTATGCAGAATCCTTCTGCTAGCCATTTAAATTTGACATTTGATAATTTATCTGTAATAATAAGTTATCGCTTTTATTTGAAAAGGAATTCTAATGGCTAAACAAAAACCAATTATTTTTATAGGTAGTCGCTGGGGATTTGATTTTCTGACAGAAAATTGTGAACTGTTAGGGATTGAAGTCTTGGGATTTTTAGATAGATTTTATCCAGTAGGGCACGTTATCAAGGGTGTTCCATGTATCGGTAGTGATCTTGAACTATACGATAATCCACAAAAATATGCAGATGCTATGTTCTTCTTAGGTAATGGGTGGGACGGTAATAGCCGTGCTGAAAAACCTGAAGAAAGTGGATACAGTCTACGCAAGATGCGCATACAATTAATTAAAGATCTAAATTTACCTGTCCATAGCCTCGTTCATCCTGAAACAAAAATTAGTCGAGGTAGCACCTTAGGCCGAGGAGCATTTACTGGGCGATGGGTTGATATCCGAGATGACGTTAAATGGGGTGATTTCTGTGAAGCATTAGACTATGCGGCATTTGGTCATGATGTTGAAATGGGAGAAAACTGTTTTGTCAGCGTAAAAGGCTTCTTAGCTGGCGGAGTCAAAGCAGGCAATAATGTATTCATTGGCTGTAACGCAACTGTGGTTCCAGGCCGTTACGGCGAAAATTTAACATTGGGTGATGACGTTAAGGTGCACGGGCATGCCTACGTAGTTAAAAGCATGGAACCAGGCACAACGGCTGCATATTCAGGACGCATGATGCGCCGCAGTGATGTAGAACAAGACGAACAAGAAAGAAATATTTCAGGATAAAATTATGATAGAATATTTGAAAAAGAAAATAAACACAAACAAGTATAGGATATTTTTAGCGATTATATACTTGGTAAGTTTTTATGCAATCTATCGCGTGTTTGTTGATGTGAGTGCTTGGTGGTTATTAGCTGCGCTGGTATGGAGTAAGATCATACAGTTGATAGGACACAGTGTGGGTATGCACAGATATTTTAGCCACAAGAGCTTCAATACTACACTAAACGGGGAACGCCTGATGGCGTGGACCAGTCTGTTATTGGGTGTCGGCAGTCCCATACAGTATGCACGCAATCATCGTCAGCATCATAGAGTAACGGATCAGCCTACAGATTGGCATAGTCCAAAAAATGATGGCAAATTGTATACGGCATTAGGTATTTGGGAATTCAACAGTCTTAGTTGGTTCATGGAACGAGGTGGAATGACCCCGCGTGATCTAATATCTCACCCCACATATAGATTTATACACGACCATTACTATAAGATTTGGGGTGCGTTAACAGCTATAACGCTGTTAGTCGATTGGCATCTGACCTTGTATCTGTTAGCAGTTCCGAGTTTGATCTATCACATTGAGTTGAATGTATGGGTAAACTGTGTTGGTCATAGTTGGGGTTATAGGAATTTTGAAACTGAGGATACAAGTCGTAACAATCAGTGGGTGCAGACATTTAGCCTTGGGGAAGGATTACACAATAATCATCATGCTAATGCGCAACTATATGATTTTGCCGTTAAAAAAGGTGAAAGCGATATCAGTGCTTGGTTCATTGAAAAATTCTTAGCTGTGCCAGGACCACAAACTGAACAAGGAAAAATGAGGATAGATAACAATTAATGTATAACGTTATTCTGTTATCAGATATCACGGATCCTATATTCCTTAACAAGAATGTTGGACCGTATACGGTTGCAAATGCTTTGAGAAATCAAGGCATAGATGCTACGGTTATACATCACTTGAATATGTGGGATCTGGATGATCTCATATCAACAGTTACCCATCTGGTAAACGAGCATACATTATTTGTTGGATTTAATAATTTTTTTTACAAGATAGTAGATCAAACTCCAACAGAAACTGGCGAAGTAAAATATCATAGGTCAGATAAAAATACCTTGTTACCTCATGGATTTGAACAAGGGAATTTACTTGCGCAGGCTGTAAAACAAAAGAATCCTAACTGTAAAATTGTCTTAGGAGGCCCTAAAGCATTGGCCACAGTTAGTAACAAAAATGTTGACTATATCTTTAAGGGATATTCCGACACCACAGTAATAGAATTTGCAGACATACTAATCCGCAAACTTCCAAAACCTAAAAGTTGGATTAAAAATCTATTTGGAATCACGATCATAGATGGTGCAGGAGCAGAATCATTTGATTTTGTAAATACCAGGATGCAGTGGCAACCCCAAGATATTATCTTACCAGGTGAAACACTACCGATTGAAATAGCTCGAGGATGTATTTTTAGATGTAAGTTCTGTAGTTATCCATTAAATGGTAAAAAGAAATTAGACTACATAAAAGATATAGAATTATTAAAACAAGAACTAATTTACAACTATGAGCAATTCGGCATCACTCGATATTTCTTCTTAGACGATACATTTAATGACAGTGTTGAAAAATTAGAAATGATCCTACAGGTCAGTAAAAGTCTACCATTCCAATTGGAATATTGGGCTTACATAAGATTAGATCTCTTAACTGCTAAACCACATACTATTGATTTACTATTTGACAGTGGGTGGCGTGGAGCACACTTTGGCTTAGAAAGCATGCATGCGCCTACAGGCGAAATCATTGGCAAAGGTGGTGACCCTAACAAGCTAATTAAAACCATCGCAGAACTAAAAAGTCGCTATGGCAATGATTTGTTGTTACATTCATCATTTATAGTAGGATTACCTTTAGAATCAGAGGAGCAGATGATCTCCACAGTTGAACGTATAGAATCAGGAGAGATAGCAGTTGATTCGAGTGATTTTTATACCTTATGGATACAACCAGAAGGTTATGCGAATTATCTGAGCGTGTTTGGTACAGACTTTTCAAAGTATGGATATAAAGTAAAAAAAGAAAAAGATATCACAGATTTAGAAGCACAGTTTATGAATGAAACAGTAGTATGGGAAAGTCCACACATGGATTTAAATCGTGCATTAGAGTTAGAACAAAGTTTCATGCGAAGAATGTGGCAGGTAAATAATATGCGAGCGTCAATGGCCTTCCAGATAGCTAATTTAGGATTTGACTTTAAAGAAGCCTGCGCTACTAAATTACGTGATATACGCTGGCATGACCTACGACTAGCTAAACAATCAAGATTTGCCAAATATCAACAATTACTTTGGAAAAGTATTGATTATGTCAGTGATAATGAAAAACAAATTATGTTAGATCGTAATTTTAAAGCACCGGAATTTATGCGAGATTAGCAATGAAACAATTAATATTAGACAAATTTCTTTTTTTATTTTATAAGTTTAATGCACGTCGGGGGCTGTATCTAACATTCTTGGTCTTGCCTGCTTTTTTCTTTGTGCCGTTGTGGCAATTTGTAGTGAGTTTTCTTATCTGGCGAATCGTTGAATCTATCTATATTGGTATATATCACGAGTTCCATGTCCATAAGTTATTAAAACCAAGATCGGAACTTGTTGAATTTTTAGGATATTGGAGAATAGCGGCTGGAGATTTCCAATCGCCTTTTAATAAAGCCAGCTATCACTGGAAACATCACGAATTTTATGAAACAGAAAAAGATCCAACGCAAGCGAAACTTGATCGTGCTGATCATCCATTGGGATATTGTCTCGATATTTCAGCACCAGCACCTTGGTATTATGTTGATACCAGTAGGATCACCGTGATAGACACACGCCTATATAGATTTTTCCAACAGTATTGGGCACATGTCTGTGTAATTAACATTATCTTATGGCTAACCCTAACATCTTTTTGGACTTTTATCGCCTGGTTTATATTCCCGATCTGGAGTTGGTTAATCATATGGAAAACTATCGATTGGCTAACGCATAAATTAAAATTAGAAGATAAAAATTGGTTAGTGCTTGTTTACGGTAGCCAGTGCTGGCATCAATATCATCATGATAATGATCGGACACAAACTGAACCATACTATGGGTCAGGAATATGGAAATGGTTGAATATAGATTTTTATGTGCAAAAATTAACTTTTAAATCAATAAGGGATTAACATGGATTACAAAATAAAAGACATAGAGTTGGCAGAATGGGGACACAAAGAAATCGCCATAGCTGAAACAGAAATGCCAGGATTAATAGCAGTTCGCGACGAATATCGAGACCAGCAACCACTTAAAGGTGCTCGCATCGCAGGTAGCCTACACATGACTATCCAAACAGCAGTGTTAGTGCAGACATTAGTAGCACTCGGCGCAGAAGTCAGATGGAGTTCGTGTAACATTTTTTCAACACAGGATCATGCTGCAGCAGCCTTAGCAGATCAGGGGATCCCTGTGTTTGCATGGAAAGGTGAAACAGAAGAAGAATATTGGTGGTGTATTGAACAGACGATACAAGCACCAGACCCTATGTGGAAACCTAATATGCTATTAGATGACGGGCATGATCTCACATGGTGGGTCCACAAAAATCATCCTGATCTATTAGAAGGCATCCGTGGGGTCACTGAAGAAACTACAACTGGTATACACAAAATCAATGAGGCGATAAAAGACGGCAATTTTAAGTTACGTGCTATTAACGTGAACGATAGTGTAACTAAAAGCAAGTTTGACAACTTGTATGGTTGCCGTGAAAGTTTAGTTGACGGCATCAAACGTGCCACTGACAGTATGATCGCAGGTAAAGTAGCAGTAGTAGCAGGATTTGGTGATGTGGGTAAAGGCAGTGCCGCGAGTCTACGTGGTTTAGGTGCCAGAGTTTGGGTAACTGAGATTGATCCAATATGTGCCTTACAAGCCGCTATGGAAGGTTACTTTGTGACTACCATGGACTTTGCCGCAGAACACGCTAACATTTTTGTGACTGCCACAGGTAATATTAATGTTATTACTCACGAACACATGAAGCGTATGAAACATAACAGTATAGTCTGTAACATTGGACACTTTGACAGTGAGATTGACGTAGCAAGTCTTGAGCAATACGCTTGGGAAGAAATCAAACCACAAGTCGATCACGTGATTTTTCCAGATGGCAAACGCATCATCTTGTTGGCTAAAGGTCGATTAGTAAATCTAGGTTGTGCTACAGGACATCCGAGTTATGTAATGAGTAATAGTTTTACTAATCAAGTTCTGGCACAAATTGAAATGTTCAATAACTATGCTAACTATGAAATTGGTAAAATTTATCTACTGCCAAAACAATTGGACGAGAAGGTTGCCCAATTACATTTAGCACAGATTGGCGCACATTTAACTACGTTAACCGCTGAACAAGCCGCGTATATTGGCGTTGCGGTCGATGGCCCCTACAAGCCCAATAGTTATCGATATTAATAGATCATAATATAATATTTTTATATACTAATCACGTAACTAAATAGAAACGTGGCTTATGTGCAACAGAATTTTATTCTGTGGCTTTTATGCAACAAATTAAACAAGAGAGGAATAAGTAATGAAAAAATCATTAATCGCAACAATGCTGGCAGGTTTGTTCGCAACATCAGCAAACGCTGGTATTGTTATCCCAGCTGGTGATTGGACATTAGATATTAACGGTAACGTTAATGCTTTTGCTAATTACACTAAGGCTCATGGTAATAACTCAATTACAGGTGGCCTAGCGGCTCGTCCAGATTCAACAGGTGAAAATAAAGCAGTGGGTATTAACACTGGCCTATTACCATCATGGTTAGGTTTTACAGGTAAGACCCGTCAAAATGATCTTGATGTAGAATTCACGATCAGCTTCCAACCAAATGCATCTGACAACGGCGCAGCTGGTGATGCTAATACTCCATTGAATCGTCAAGCATACCTATCATTTGGCGACAAGTCATGGGGTTCTATCAAGTTAGGTAAAGACATCGGTATCTTCGCAAGTGATGCTATCTTAAACGATATGACATTATTGGGTGTTGGTGCTGGCGCAGGCGTGAGCGGTGCTGCAACAACTAACGGTGGTATCGGTACTGGTTATATCTATCCAGCATGGAAAGGTCAAATCAGCTATACAACACCTAACATGAACGGTTTACAAGCAACTGTTGGTATTACTAATCCAAACCAAGCAAGTGGCAACTCATTATACCAAGACCGTTTTGGTCTAGAAGGTAAAGTGTCTTATACATTTGCTACAAATGGTATTACTACCAAAGTTTGGACATCGGGTGCTAGTTACAAAGTTACACCTACATCAGGTAGTGAATATACAGCTTGGGCTGCAGACGTTGGTGCTAATGCAACATACGGCGCATTTGGCCTAACTGGTTACTATTACAAAGGTGAAGGTGCTGGTACAACAACATTTGGTTCAAACGGCGTTGACAGTTCAGGCAACAAACGTGATTCAGATGGTTACTATGTCCAAGGTACATACACATTGCCAACTAAGACAAAACTTGGTCTAGCATATGGCGTATCAAACTTAGACAAGGCTAACGCATCAGATTCATCAAGCCTAGTTGACAGCAACGAACGTATCACTGTTGGTGCATACCACCCACTAACTAAGCATTTAAACTTAGTAGCTGAATACAATCGCGTAGAGTCAGAAGCACACTCAGGTGCGTCTAATAAGAGCGATACATACTCAGCAGGTGCTATCTTATTAGACGCACCTG
>Ga0214919_10001198_pt1 | contig 43186 bp, 39 predicted proteins | sample LL1503_MetaG_FD_177994 | JGI IMG/M metagenome (GOLD analysis project Ga0214919, IMG submission 177994) | Freshwater microbial communities from Lake Lanier, Atlanta, Georgia, United States - LL-1503 | ecosystem: Environmental > Aquatic > Freshwater > Lake | place: USA: Georgia | collected... | reverse complement strand
CAAGTAAAGAGAACTGCTTTTTCAAACAAAGCATTTAACATAACCGAAATTTCTACTGAAGTAAAAGTACTGAGCCTGGCTAAAAATTCTTATGGTGTTTTTGAAAATAATTCATTTGGCAGCGAAGAAGATTTTACTCCAAGTTTAAACGATGGTGATTTTAATGTAAAAGTAGAATCAGTAGAAAAATCATCAGGAAAAGTAACCATCGCTGATGCTGATGTTGTAGTTTCTGGTGGTCGTGGATTAAAAGGGCCAGAAAATTGGGGAATATTAGAAGAATTAGCTTCTGTGCTTGGCGCAGCAACTGCTTGTTCAAAACCAGTTTCTGATTTAGGCTGGCGTCCACATAGCGAGCACGTTGGTCAAACAGGTAAACCAGTTGCAACAAACTTATATATTGCCATAGGAATATCTGGAGCTATACAACATATTGCGGGAGTTAATTCCTCAAAAATAAAAGTAGTTATCAATTCTGATGCTGACGCACCCTTTTTTAAAGTAGCCGATTATGGTATAGTAGGTGATGCTTTTGATATCGTCCCAAGATTAACACAAAAACTAAAGGAGTTTAAATCACAAAACGCCTAAACCAATATAGTAATCCAAACTAAGGGCCATCTGAAATTTTAATTTTCTGATGGCTCTTTTTTTATGTAATCCAATTCTAAAAGCAAAAAGTTTTTGTTACTTTGCATTGCGTTTAATAAGATCTAAATTAGAGTCTTGATACCCAGTAATCAATTCTTGACAAAAGAAAAATATGAGTTTAGTAAAACTAACTATAAAAGGTATTTCATATAGCCAAACACAAAATGGCGCTTATGCATTGATTTTAAATGAAGTTGATGGAGAGCGAAAACTGCCTATAGTAATTGGTGCTTTTGAAGCGCAATCTATAGCTATTGCTCTTGAAAAAGAAATTAAACCTCCAAGACCATTAACCCACGATTTATTTAAAAGTTTTGCAGATAGATTTGATATTATTGTAAAACAAGTTATAATTCACAAACTGGTTGATGGAGTTTTCTACTCAAGTATTATTTGTGAAAGAGATAAAATTGAAGAGATAATTGACGCTAGAACTTCGGATGCTATTGCACTAGCTTTGAGATTTAATGCTCCAATTTTTACATATAAAAACATTTTAGACAAAGCTGGAATTTATTTAAACAATCCAACTGAAATTGAAAATCAAAATATAGATGAAGGATTGCTTTCATCACCTGAAACTTTTGGATTAGATAAAAAGGGAAACGAACCAAAGGAAGTTTATGCTAAATTGAGCTTAACAGAACTTCATACATTACTTGAGACAGCTGTACAAAACGAAGATTATGAAAAAGCAGCCAGAATAAGAGACGAAATTTCAAAAAGAGAATCGTAAATGAAACAATATCATGATTTAATGCGACACGTTTTAGAAAACGGTTGTCAAAAAGGAGACAGAACAGGAACAGGAACCAAAAGTGTTTTTGGCTACCAAATGCGTTTTGATTTAAATGAAGGTTTTCCAATGGTAACTACCAAAAAATTACATTTAAAATCAATCATTTATGAATTACTTTGGTTTTTAAAAGGTGATACAAATATCAATTATTTAAAAGAAAATGGAGTTAAAATTTGGGATGAATGGGCCGATGAAAAAGGTGATTTAGGTCCCGTTTATGGTCATCAATGGCGCAACTGGAATAGCGAAGAAATTGATCAAATAACAGAATTAATAGATACATTAAAAACAAATCCTAATAGCAGAAGAATGTTAGTTTCTGCTTGGAATCCATCTGTTTTGCCTGACACATCAAAATCTTTTGCCGAAAATGTAGCTAATGGGAAAGCAGCTTTACCTCCTTGCCATGCATTCTTCCAGTTTTATGTTGCTGAAGGAAAATTATCTTGTCAATTATACCAACGAAGTGCAGATATATTTTTAGGGGTACCTTTCAATATAGCTTCCTATGCATTATTCACTATGATGATTGCACAGGTTTGTGGTTTACAAGTAGGAGAATTTATTCACACTTTTGGCGATGCTCACATTTATAATAATCATTTTGAGCAGGTAGAATTACAATTATCTCGCGAACCAAGACCGTTGCCAAAAATGACACTAAATCCAAATGTGAAAAATATTTTTGAGTTCCAATTTGAAGATTTTACTTTGATTGATTACAATCCCCATCCTCATATTAAAGGCGCTGTAGCTATTTAAATAATTTTTATCTTAATGATAAATTTAGTCTTATGGAAAAAGAACAACACGAATTATATGAATATGCTAGAGATAGAATCAAACAAAAAAAACGTTTGTACTATCATTTTATTGGTCTATTTATTGGAAGTATATTTTTGTTCATTGCCAATAAATGGTTGTCGTTTTATCCCGAAACTAAATGGTGGATTTGGGCTGTAACTATCTGGATATTTGTTTTCCTATTTCATTTTATCAAAGTTTTTATTATTGATAGTTTTATGAACAAAAATTGGGAACGATCACAAATCGACAAGTTAATGCTACAACAAACTAAAAAAGTTGAAAAACTAAAAAATGATTTAGAAAATTCTAAATCTTCAGAAGAATGATAACACTTATTGCAGCTGTTGCACAAAATAATGCTCTCGGGAAAGACAATCAATTACTTTGGCATTTGCCTGATGATTTTAAAAGATTTAAAAACATTACATCTGGACATTATATAATCATGGGAAGAAAAACTTTTGAAAGTTTTCCAAAACCATTACCCAATAGAACTCATGTTATCATAACTCGTCAAAAGGAGTATAAACCAGAAGGCTGTATAGTAGTAAATTCATTAGATGAAGCTATACAATCTTGTCCAAAACAAGAAGACATATTCATCATTGGTGGTGGAGAAATTTATAAGCAATCCATAGTAATTGCAGATAAAATTGATATTACCAGAGTTCATAATAGTTTTGAAGCTGATACTTTTTTTCCTGAAATTGAAATAGAAAAATGGCAATTGATTTTTGAAGAATTTCATTCAAAAGACGAAAGACATGATTTTGATTTCACTTTTCAAACTTATGTTAGAAAATAATTTTGTTTTTTCATCCAAGTCTCAATCAATAATAAAGCTCTATTCTAATTAAAATATTGGTTTATATTTGTAGAAATTTCTACAATGTCAAAAAATATAACGCCTTATAAAGATTCTACACTAAGCAAAAAAGATCAAGTAACCCAAATGTTTGATACTATTTCAGGAAGCTATGATGAACTGAATAGGGTTATTTCACTTGGAATAGATGTTAAGTGGCGAAAAAAAGTAGTTGATTTAGTGGCAAAAAAAAATCCTGAAAATATTCTTGATATTGCCACTGGCACAGGAGATTTAGCAATTTTAATGACACAAACTTCAGCCAAAAAAATTGTTGGACTAGATTTGTCATTAGGCATGCTCGATGTAGGAAAACAAAAAATAATAGATAAAAACCTCACTGAAAGAATAGAAATGGTTGTGGGTGATAGTGAAAACATTCCTTATCCTGATAATTATTTTGATGCCATTACCGTTTCATTTGGAATCAGAAATTTTGAAACTTTAGAAAAAGGACTAGCAGAAATCTATAGAGTTTTAAAACCTAATGGCATTTTTGTAATACTTGAAACTTCGGTTCCAACTAAATTTCCATTCAAACAAGGATATGCTTTTTATACTAAATTGATACTACCATTAATCGGGAAAATATTTTCAAAAGACAATAATGCATACGGATATTTATCAGAGTCAGCGGCAAATTTTCCTTATGGCGAAGCTTTAAACAATATTTTACAAAAAATATCGTTTATAGAATGTAAAGCGATGCCGCAAACATTTGGGGTTGCTACTATTTACACCGCCACAAAAATTTAAACCTGTTTTCTTCAGCAACAAAATGAAAAAACTAATTATCTTCTTTGTACTAATTTCCATTTCAGCTCAAGGCCAGTTGGGAAAGAGTATTTTTTCAAAAGATCCAATTATTAATTTGGAAAATTTCGACAAACAAAGACTTTATTGGGGTTATTTTCTAGGATTTAGTACGTTTGATTTCAAAACAGATTACAAAGTTCCTGGACAAGATATCAATATAACAGGAAATACAGGGTTTAATGTTGGTCTTGTTGGGAGTCTTCGTCTACAAGAATATATAGAATTGCGCTTTGAACCTGGCCTTTATTATGCCAGTAGGACATTGACATATCCTCAATTCTCAAATGATAGAGACGGTTTGCGCGAAGTAAAAGCAACTTATATCGATTTTCCTTTAATGTTAAAATTTTGTTCTAAAAGAACCGGAAACGTAAGACCGTATTTAGTTGGCGGATTGTCATCAACATTAAATTTGTCAAGTAATTCTAAATCAAAAGATGATAATTACCAACAAAAATTTAGAGTAAAACCTTGGACTCAAAATTATACTTTAGGTTTTGGTCTAGATTTATATTTTGAATACTTTAAATTTTCTCCTTCCATTAGAGGAGTTTTTGGATTAAAGGATGAATTAATTAGAGATGATGACCCGAATAGCCCTTGGACTGGAAATATACATTCGATGAAAACACGAGCTGTGCTTATCAATTTTACATTCCATTAAAAAACTTAAAATATTTCGCTATTCAATATTTCGTCTAAATTCGCTCAAAAATATTGCGGTTGCAGTAGCCACGTTTAAACTTTCTGCTTGTTGGATATCTCCAAATCTAGGTATTGCAATTCTATTTTTAATAAATTTTTCTAATTCTGAGGAAATCCCGTTGGCTTCATTTCCAAATATCAGAATTCCATCTGCTGATAATTTTTTTTTATAAATAATTGCGCCATCCATAAAAGCTCCAAAAACAGGTAAAGAAGTATTGGCAATAAAACTTTTTAAGTCTAAATAACTGACATTTACTCTAGCAATAGAACCCATAGTGGCTTGAATAACTTTTGGATTATATACATCTACTGTCTCTGGAGAACACAAAATTTGTTTAACTCCAAACCAATCTGAAAGCCTTATAATAGTTCCTAAATTTCCTGGATCACGAATGTCGTCAAGAGCTATAATCAACCCTAAATTTTCGATTACATTATCATTTGGGATTTTAAAAATAGCTAAACAAGAGCTTGGTGAATTCAAAGCTGAAATTCTTTTCATGTCTTGTTCGCTGATCAAAGATTTTTGGTGATTAGCTATGTTTTCAAAAATACTTGTATTTTCATACAAATGTTCAAGCACAAAATTTGATTGTAACAATTCTTGAATTACTTTTACACCTTCAGCAATAAACATTTGGTGTTCAAATCGATATTTTTTTTGCTGAAGACTTGTAATAAATTTTATTTGGCTTTTACTAACCATAAAATACTGTATTTTTGAATTAAATATTTTAGACCACTTGAAAAAGAGCATCACAAAAATATCACTATTTATTCTAACTGCACTAATTATATTTGGTTGTAACACTCTAAAAAGAGTTCCTGACGGAAAAAGTCTCTTGACTAAAAATGATATTTATGTTGATAACAAAAAAGACAACTCTGAAGACAACACAAATCAACTATATCAGAAACAAAACAGTTCTATTCTTGGATACAGACTTAGGTTAAATATTTTCAATTTGGCCAGACCAAAATCAGATTCATTATTCAAATCAATAATGATTAAGAATCCAAAAAGATATTATAGAAAAGCCAAATGGCTTTCTAAAAAACAAGTAAAAAGATTAGGCGAATCGTTCTTGTACTCAGGCATAGATAATTTTTTAAGAAAAACGGGGGAAGCACCAATTATTTTGGACACTTCAAGTACTAGAAAATCTTTAAAGCGATTAAAATCTTATTATTTTAATAGAGGATATTTTGATGTTGTAACAAGATATAAAATTGATAGTTTAGCTAAGAAAAAAGTAAAACTTAGATATGACATTGAAACTGGAAAACCCTTCATGATTGATAGTATCAGTAGTTCTATTACTAGTAAACCATTAGATTCTATTTATCAATTAATGAAGAAATATTCTGTATTAAAATCAAACAAACGATTTATATCTAGCGATTTTGACGATGAAAGAGCAAGAATTACAGAAGATTTTAGAAACAATGGTGCTTTTAGATTTCAACAAAATTATGTGACCTATGAAATTGATACGCTCTCAAAAACACAAAAGGCTAATGTAGAATTAGTAATAGAAAATGAATCTATAAGAGTTGAAGACAGTATTTATTCTTTACCGTTTAAACTTTATAAAATTAGTAAAGTAAATATTTTTACTGATTATAGTGCTACAAATCCAAATGCCATTATTAAAGACAGTACTGTATACAAAGGGTTCCATTTATACAGTTTCAACAAATTGAAATATAAACCAAAAGCAATTACTGATGGTGTTTTTGTGATAAAAGAAAATTATTTTTCAGATAAAAACTCAGCTTTAACTTCAAAATATTTAAGTAACCTTAAAGTTTTCAACTATCCATTAATACAATATGTTCAGGATAAAAATCAAGAAGATGGATTGATTGCTAATATTTATTTAACTCCAAGAAAAAAATATACATTTGGATTCTCAACAGATTTTACTCATTCAAACATTCAAGATTTTGGAATATCTGGAAACACATTTTTAGGAATTCGAAATGTATTTAATGGTGCTGAAACTTTTGAATTAGGATTTAGAGGCAATATAGGTTCGTCAAAAGATTTAGCCAATCCAAATAATAATTTTTTCAATATCTCAGAAATTGGAGTTGATGCCAAATTAAATTTTCCTAGAATATTTTTTCCTTTAAAAACAGATAAAATCATTCCAAAAACTATGATACCTTATACTACTTTTAGTGTGGGATACTCTAAACAAACCAATATTGGATTAGACAAACAGAACTTTACAAGTTCATTAGCATACAGTTGGACACCTACAAAAAATACAAATTTAAAATTTGATTTGTTCAATGTTCAATTTGTTAGAAATCTAAATCCTTCCAACTATTTTAATATATATAAATCATCATACAACTCCATTAATCAAATTGCTCAAAGCTATCCTACGGTAAATGCAAGTTATTTTAACCCGGTCACAGGCAACCTAATTATTGAAGATGGTGTTTTTGGGTTTGCAAATGATGTTGTTGAAAATCAAAGCATTGTTGTTTCACCAAATGATGCTAAATCAATCTTAAGTATTTTAGAAAGAAGAGCTAGATTGACCGAAAACAACTTGATTTTCGCTTCTAATATTACCTACGCTAAAACATCACAAAAAGATTTATTTGACAACAACTTTTATGCTGTCAAAGCAAAAATAGAATCTGCTGGAAATGTATTGTCTTTATTTGCCAACTTATCTAAACAACTGCAAAATCAGGATGGAACTAAGACTATTTTTAATGTTGCTTATTCCCAGTATGTAAAATCTGAATTTGAATTTATTAAACATTGGGATTTAAAGCGTAAAAAAGTATTGGCTACAAAAGTTTTTGCTGGAATAGCGATACCCTATGGAAACTCAAACAGCATTCCATTTTCTCGAAGTTATTTTGCGGGCGGAACCAATGATAATAGAGCATGGCAATCCTATAGCTTAGGGCCAGGTTCAAGTGGTAGTGTTTTGGATTTTAATGAGGCAAATATGAAACTATTATTTAGTACTGAATTACGATTTAATATTTTCAAAAAATTAAACGGCGCTGTCTTTACTGATGTTGGAAATATTTGGAATGTTTTAGACAATACAACATATGAACCTTCCATTTTTAGTGGATTGAAATCCTTAGGCAATATTGCTGTAGGTTCAGGATTTGGATTTAGATATGATTTTAGTTTCTTTATTATTCGACTAGATTTAGGATTTAAGACTTATAATCCCTCTATTAATTTACAAGAAAAATGGTTTAAAGAGATGCGCTTCGATAAATCGGTGATAAATATTGGAATTAATTATCCTTTCTAAATTTAGAAATTATTATTTTTGCAAACTAAACATAATAAACAAAATAAGACAATGGGGCACAATATCAAACCTGGAGTTGCTACTGGAGATGAAGTTCAAGCAATATTTAATCATGCAAAAGAAAACGGATTTGCACTTCCTGCAGTTAACGTAATTGGTTCAAGTACTATAAACGGAGTTTTAGAAACAGCCGCCAAATTAAATGCTCCCGTAATTATTCAATTTTCCAATGGTGGCGCTCAGTTTAATGCTGGAAAAGGCCTGTCTAATACTGGTGAAAAAGCAGCTATTGCTGGAGGTATTGCTGGCGCAAAACATATTCACACTTTGGCAGAAGCTTATGGTGCTACTGTAATTCTTCATACTGACCATTGTGCCAAAAAATTATTACCTTGGATTGATGGTTTATTAGACGCTTCAGAGAAAAGTTTTGCTGAAACTGGAAAACCATTATTTTCTTCGCACATGATTGATTTATCAGAAGAGCCAATCGAAGAAAATATTGAAATTTGTAAAACTTATTTGGCTAGAATGAGCAAAATGGGAATGACTTTAGAAATTGAACTTGGAATTACTGGAGGAGAAGAAGATGGTGTAGACAATTCTGATGTAGATAGCTCAAAACTCTATACACAACCTTCAGAAGTGGCTTATGCTTATGAAGAATTACTAAAAATATCTCCTAAATTTACCATTGCAGCTTCTTTTGGAAATGTTCACGGTGTTTACAAACCAGGAAACGTAAAATTAACGCCAAAGATTTTAAAAAATTCTCAAGAGTATGTTCAAAATAAATTCAATACTGGTAACAATCCCGTTGATTTTGTTTTTCATGGTGGTTCTGGTTCTACATTAGAAGAAATTAGAGAAGCTATTTCTTATGGAGTAATTAAAATGAATATCGATACCGATTTACAATTTGCCTATACCGAAGGCATCAGAGATTATATGGTTTCTAAAATTGATTATTTAAGAACACAAATCGGAAGTCCGGAAGGCTCAGATTCTCCAAACAAAAAACACTACGATCCTAGAAAATGGATTAGAGAAGGCGAAGTAACTTTTATCAAAAGATTAGAAGAAGCTTTTGCTGACTTGAACAACATAAACACATTATAATTAACAATTGATAATTGATAATTATTCATTGTCAATTATCCATTATCCATTAAATTATGGCTTGGTTTAAAAGAACAGAAAAAGGAATAACAACACCCACGGAAGACAAGAAAGATGTTCCTAAAGGACTTTGGTATAAATCACCAACAGGAAAAATTATTGATCAAGACGAACTAGCAAGAAACCTATGGGTTAGTCCAGAGGATGATTTTCATGTTAGAATTGGCAGTAAAGAATACTTTGAAATCTTGTTTGACAACAATGAATTCAAAGAATTAGATGCAAAAATGACTGCCAAAGATCCGTTAGGATTTGTAGATACCAAAAAATATTCAGACCGATTAAAAGAAGCTATCGAAAAAACAGGGTTGAAAGATGCTGTTCGCACTGGTGTTGGAAAATCAAAAGGAAATGTTTTAGTAGTATGCTGTATGGATTTTGCTTTTATTGGTGGTTCTATGGGTGCTGTAGTAGGAGAAAAAATTGCTCGTGGTATTGATTATGCCATCAAACATAAAACACCATTTGTAATGATTTCAAAATCGGGTGGAGCGCGTATGATGGAAGCGGCTTATTCTTTAATGCAATTAGCCAAAACCTCAGCAAAATTAGCGCAACTAGCCGAAGCAAAAATTCCTTATATTTCTTTATGTACTGATCCTACAACGGGTGGAACAACCGCTTCTTACGCAATGCTTGGCGATATAAATATCTCTGAACCTGGTGCATTGATTGGGTTTGCGGGTCCACGTGTAGTGCGTGACACAACAGGAAAAGATTTGCCCGAAGGTTTCCAAACGGCAGAGTTTGTTTTAGACCACGGCTTCCTTGACTTTATCACGCCAAGAAAAGAATTGAAAGATAAAATTAACCTTTATATTGATTTGATTTTAAATCAAGAAATTAGATAGTTTTAAATACTAAACAAAAAAAGCATATAAAAACACAAAGAAAATACTTTGTGTTTTTTTATGTCAAAAAACTACATTCCACTTCTAATCGCTTCCACAGGGTCAAGTTTTGAAGCAGAAATAGCTGGAAGAATTCCTGAGATTAGTCCAATGATAGCAGCTAAACCAGTTCCCAAAAGAATATTTCCTATGCTTAAAACAAATTCAAAATCTAATACATTGGTTAAAACAATAGCAATTATCCAGACTAACAACAAACCTATAAACCCACCGATAACACAAAGAATAATAGCTTCAAAGAGAAATTGGAACAGGATAAATTTATTCTTGGCACCCAATGATTTTTGAATTCCAATTAAATTAGTTCTTTCCTTTACAGAAACAAACATGATGTTAGCAATTCCAAATCCACCAACTAGCAATGAAAATAAACTAATAATCCAACCACCAACTTTCATATTGCCAATAATTCCATCAATCAAATCGGTAAATCCAGATAATACACTGATAAAGAAATTATCGATTTCTCCATCTTTTACTCCTCTAAAATTGCGTAATTTTTGACCTATCTCGCCTTTTAATGCTTCCATGTCAATGCCTTTATTCGGCTTAATGATGATAAGTGGTATAAGAATTTTATTATTATCACCATATAATCTTCTCATAAAATTGGATGGAAAAAAAACGGTAGTATCATCATCGCCACCTATAGAAAACCCAGATTCACCTTTCTTTTTTGTAACACCTATAACCGTAAATTTTTGACCATACATTCTAACTTGTTTACCTATTGGTACAGCACCTTCAAACAAACCTTCAGCAATATCATAGCCCAATACAACTACTTTTTTACCAGAGATTGATTCTGACTCATTAAAAAATCTTCCTTCAGCAAACTCCATTCTTTGAATATCATCAAACTCAGAAGTGGCAGGAACCATATTTACAGTATTAATGGTTTTTGATTCAAATTTTAAGGTTTGAGATGATGTGAAATATTGAAAACAAGAATTCTCTATATTGTTTAAAGACCCTTTTAAGTATTGATATTCTTCATATTTTACATGAGGAAATTGTTCTCTTTTCCATTTTGGAATATCAGTTGGACCAAATGAAATACTAGTTACATAAATAGTGTTTTTATCTAAGGACATTAAATCACTTTTTATTTTTCTATCCAAAGAGTCAACGGCTGCCAAAACAGCAATAATAGAAAAAATACCTATAGTTATTCCGAGCAAAGAAAGCAACGTTCGCAATTTGTTATTACGCAAAGCATTCATAGCAAAAGCAAAGCTTTCTTTCAATAAACGAAGATAAAATAACATCTACTTGTTTTTAGGATGTGTAAATTTCATCAAAATATTCTGAAATTACTAATATTTTACTGACTGCTTTGTAAGTGTAATAAAATAAAATTTTGTTGCAGTTCATTCTTGAATTTTGTAATCAAAAAAACTACTTTTGTATACTAAAATCTAACTGTCAACAGACAGGCACAACACACAAAATATGTCAACTACAAAAACAATCCAATCGGCGCTTATTTCTGTCTTTTCAAAAGAAGGGTTAGAACCGATTGTTCGCAAACTACACGAACAAAATGTCACTTTATATTCCACTGGCGGAACAAAAGAATTTATAAATAATTTGGGAATTCCAGTTGTTCCTGTTGAAGAAGTTACTTCCTACCCTTCAATACTTGGCGGAAGAGTAAAAACGCTACATCCAAAAATTTTTGGCGGAATTTTAAACCGTCAAGACAATGAAACCGATGTGGCTCAAATGAAAGATTTTGAAATTCCACAACTAGATTTGGTAATTGTCGATTTGTATCCGTTTGAAAAAACTGTAGCCTCAGGTGCAAGTGAAGCTGATGTCATTGAGAAAATAGATATTGGTGGAATTTCATTAATTCGTGCTGCTGCTAAAAATTTTAAAGACACGGTTATTGTTGCTTCAGTTAATGAATATGCTTTTTTATTAAATTTGATTTCTTCACAAAACGGAGAAACAACTATAGAACAAAGAAGATATTTAGCAACAAAAGCTTTTCATGTTTCTTCGCACTATGACTCCTCAATCTTCAACTATTTCAATGCAGATGAAACCTTTTTTAAAGTCAGTATTGCCGAGGGTCAAATATTGAGATATGGTGAAAATCCACATCAAAAAGGGTTTTTCTTTGGGGAATTTGATAAAATGTTTACGAAATTACACGGTAAAGAATTATCATATAATAATTTGTTAGATGTCGATGCTGCGGTAAATTTAATTTTAGAATTTAAAAATAACGAACCAACTTTTGCCATTTTAAAACACAATAATGCTTGTGGCTTAGCTACAAGAAAAACTATATCAGAAGCCTATTTGGCTGCATTAGCTTGTGATCCAACTTCAGCTTTTGGTGGGGTTTTGATTGCTAATTCAATAATAGATTTGGCAACAGCCAACGAAATAAATTCTCTCTTCTGCGAAGTGGTAATAGCACCAAATTTTGATGAAGAAGCTGTTGCCGTTTTATCTGAAAAGAAAAATAGAATTGTTTTGGTTCAACACGAAGTGGATTTACCAAACAAACAAGTCAGAACTTGTCTAAACGGTTTGTTGGTTCAAGATAAAAATAACATTACAGACGCAGTAGACCATTTAAAAGTTGTTACAAATACAGCTCCAACGGCTCAAGAAATAGACGATTTATTATTTGCATCAAAAATTTGTAAAAACACTAAATCAAATACGATTGTATTTGCAAAAAACAATACATTAGTAGCATCAGGAACAGGACAAACATCTCGAGTAGATGCCCTGAAACAAGCAATTGAAAAAGCACAAACTTTTGGGTTTGATTTGAAGGGTGCTGTGATGGCAAGTGATGCTTTTTTCCCTTTTCCAGATTGTGTTGATATTGCACATAAAGCTGGAATTACAGCTGTAATTCAACCTGGTGGTTCGATTAAAGATGAATTGAGTATTAATTTTTGCAACGAAAATAAAGTTGCAATGGTATTTACAGGAACACGTCATTTTAAACATTAATTTGTTTAACTTTGTACGTTAATTTTTTATAAACATTAAACCATAAAAAACCTATGGGATTTTTTGATTTCATGACTGAGGACATCGCTATTGACCTTGGTACAGCCAACACTCTGATAATACACAACGATAAAGTTGTAATTGATAGCCCGTCAATTGTTGCTAGAGATAGAATATCGGGGAAAATTATCGCTGTTGGAAAAGAAGCCAACATGATGCAAGGTAAAACCCATGAAAATATAAAAACTATTCGTCCATTGAAAGATGGGGTTATAGCCGACTTTGATGCGTCTGAAAAAATGATTTCGATGTTCATCAAAAGCATTCCTGCGTTAAAGAAAAAAATGTTTACACCAGCACTTAGAATGGTAGTTTGTATTCCTTCAGGAATTACAGAAGTAGAAATGCGTGCGGTTAAAGAAAGTTGTGAACGTGTAAACGGAAAAGAAGTATACTTAATACACGAACCTATGGCTGCAGCAATTGGTATTGGTATCGATATTATGCAGCCAAAAGGAAACATGATTGTAGATATTGGTGGTGGAACCACCGAAATTGCGGTGATTGCACTTGGAGGAATTGTTTGTGATAAATCGGTTAAAATTGCTGGTGATGTTTTTACAAACGACATCGTTTACTACATGAGAACACAACACAATTTATTTGTAGGAGAAAGTACAGCAGAAAAAATTAAAATTACTATTGGAGCGGCCACAGACGATTTAGAAACACCTCCAGATGATATGTCAGTTCAAGGACGAGACTTATTGACTGGAAAACCTAAACAAGTAGAAGTCTCATACAGAGAAATTGCTAAAGCTTTAGATAAATCTATTCAACGTATTGAGGATGCCATTATGGAAACCTTATCGCAAACACCACCTGAATTAGCAGCCGATATTTATAATACTGGAATTTATCTTGCTGGTGGAGGTTCAATGTTGAGAGGATTAGACAAACGTATTTCTCAAAAAACAGATTTACCTGTTTATATAGCCGAAGACCCATTAAGAGCCGTAGTGCGTGGAACAGGAATGGCGCTTAAAAATATCCCTAAATTCAGAAGCATATTAATAAAATAGTGTTTCCCGTAAAATACTGAGCACTGAATACTGAAACTGAACACTAGAAAACGATGCAGCAAATATTTAATTTTATACTTAAAAACAGTAATCGCTTACTGTTTTTGCTGCTTTTGGTAATATCCCTTTCACTGACAATTCAATCACATTCTTATCACAAAAGTAAAATCATTAGTTCAGCTAATTTCTTTACTGGCGGTATTTATGAAAAGATAAATAACATTGATGAATATTTTGGTTTGAAAGCACAAAATGACGAGCTGGCGAAAGAAAATGCCCGTCTAAAAACCTTGCTTTTCAATCAAAAAGACACCACAAAACTTCCTCAGATAGATTCCATTAAAGGCGTTAATAAAATAGATATTCTAGTTTCAAAAGTAATTCGGAATCCTTATAGTTCGCTGGAAAATTTCATCACTATTAACAATGGCTCAACCTCAGGTATAAAACCTAATATGGGTGTAATAAATAGTGCCGGGATAATTGGAATTGTAGATAACACTTCTAAAAATTATGCAACCATCATTAGCGTTTTAAATGTTAATATCAAAATAAACGCCAAAATTAAAAAATCAAATCACTTTGGTTCTTTAGTTTGGAATGGAAAAAGCACAGGATTTGCTCAACTAATTGATGTGCCAAGATTAGCTGGTGTTCGGAAAGGTGATACTATTGTTACTGGTGCAGAATCTAGGGTTTTCCCAGAAAATATTGGCATCGGTACAATTGATAAAGTTTATATTGATAACGAAACTAACTATTACACTTTAGATATAAAATTATTTAATGACATGACTAATTTAGGACATGTTTATGTCATTAAAAATAAGGATGCCGATGAAATAATCAATTTAGAAAACAAAAGCAAAAAAGATGAATAGTGCATTAGGAAATGTTGCCCGTTTTGTCTTGTTGCTTACCGCACAGGTTTTGATATTCAATAGAATTGATCTCTTCGGATTTATCAACCCATTCCCATACATTCTTTTTATTATTTTGTACCCTGTAAACGGAAATAAAACAGGGCTTATAGTAGCTAGTTTCTTTCTAGGACTGCTTATGGATATGTTTTGGAATTCTGGTGGAGTTCATGCTGCTGCTTGTGTTGTTCTTGCTTATTATCGACCATCAATTTTTAAATTTTCTTTTGGTTTAAGTTATGAATATCAAACCGTTAAACTAAATGATATTTTAACTCCCGAACGTTTTTCTTTTATTCTAATTGCTGTTGTAATCCATCATGCTATTTTATTTTTTCTTGAAATTTTTAAAATTAGTTTCCTTTGGGATATTTTAGCGCGAACCGTTTTGAGTACTATTTTTACAATTACCTCTTGCATAATTATCATTTATATCATTAAGCCTAGCAAAAAATGAGAAAAGTTTTATTGCCTACAATCATTTTCATTGCTACTATTTTACTTGTAATTCGTCTTTTTTATTTGCAAGTAATTGATGATACTTTAAAATTAAAATCAGATAATAATGCTATAAAAATAAATTATGATTATCCTGAAAGAGGCTACATATATGACAGAAATGGTAATTTATTAGTTGCAAATCAGCCTTCTTATGATATTATGGTAATCCCAAAAGATGTCAAAGAAATAGACACTTCTGAATTTTGTACATTGTTAAAAATCACCAAAGAAGATTTTTTAAAAAAGATAGCAAAAGCAAAAGTCTATAGTCCAAGATTACCTTCAGTTTTCCTTTCTCAGCTTAACAAAAAAGAATATGCAGCTTTTCAAGAAATTGAGAGAAAATTTGCTGGATTTTATATTCAAAAACGTTCATTAAGAGACTACCAAGTGCCCTGTGGAGCAAATGTTTTTGGATTTATTACACAAGTAAATGACAAAATAATTTCCAAAAACAAATACTACAATAGTGGCGATTTAATTGGTAGGCAAGGAGTTGAAGAAAGTTATGAGGAAATTTTAAGAGGTATCAAAGGAGTAAAATACATCCAAAAAGATAAATACAATCGTGAAATAGGTTCTTATAAAGAAGGTCGATTCGATACAATTGCTGTGCAGGGTAAAGACATAAATTTAACCTTAGACGCAGAACTTCAAAAATATGGTGAAGAATTGATGATTAATAAACGCGGTGGAATTGTCGCTATAGAACCAAAAACTGGTGAAATTTTAGCATTAGTTACTGCTCCATCCTATGACCCTGCAATATTAGTAGGCAGACAGCGTTCTAAAAATTATACTATGTTGTATCACGATTCTATCGCAAAACCATTGTACGACAGAGGTCTTTTAGCTCAATATCCTCCTGGATCACCTTTCAAAATATTAACTGGCCTAGTAGCATTACAAGTAAAAGCTATAGATGAAAATACTAGCATAATTTGTAATCACGGATTTAGCTTTGCACCAGGCAGATTCATGAGATGCCACTGTCATGGCGGAGTAATACAATTGCATCGCGGAATTTATGAATCATGTAATACCTTCTTCTCTACTTCCTATATGCGAACACTTGATAAGTTCTCAGATCCATCTGTAGGAGTTGATGTTTGGAGCAAACACTTAAAAACATTTGGCCTTGGAGAATTTATGGGCTATGATTTACCTACCGGTAGAAAAGGAAACATACCTACATCAAAAACCTATAACAAAGTATATAAAGGATGGCGTTGGAGTAGTAAAACTATTGTATCCAATGCTATAGGACAAGGGGAGGTTTTAATGACTCCTATGCAATTAGCCAATATGATGGCTACAGTTGCAAATAGAGGTTTTTACTTTACCCCTCATATTGTTAGAAAAATCAAAGGCCAAATCATTGATAAAAAATTTACAACAAAGCATAAAACTACCATAAACAGAAGATACTTTGAAACTATGATAAGTGGGCTATTTGATGTATATAATTTTGGTACAGCGCATGGATTAAACGTTGATGGAATAGATATATGCGGGAAAACAGGTACCGCTGAAAATTTTACCAAAGTTGATGGCAAACGCGTACAACTCAAAGACCACTCGATTTTTGTAGCCTTTGCTCCAAAAGATAATCCAAAAATTGCCATTGCCATACTAGTGGAAAACGGTGGATTTGGTGCTACTATAGCTGGACCGATAGCCAGTTTAATGATTGAAAAATATATCAAACACAAAATAACTCGTAAAGATTTAGAAACACGTATTTTAGCAAAAGACTTACAGCCAGAATACAACCGTTTTATTTCGAAACCAATAAGAGACACTTTGATTAATACCAAAGTTACAATAAAGGAAAAAGCTGTAGTTACTATAAAAGATACCAGTGGAATTAAAAAGAGAACTGCTCTAAAACCTTAATTTCTCGAAAAATGAAAAATCAGAGTGTAACGAATAATTTGGATTGGATAAGTGTAGTTATCTATATTACATTGTTAATAATGGGTTGGCTCAATATTTATTCTTCTTCACTATCAACCATTGCAGAAGAAACTTCTATTTTTGATTTCACTCAAATTTATGGAAAACAATTCATGTTCATCTTGTTGACCATACCAGTAGTCTTTATTGTACTTTCTGTAGATGGAAAATTCTATGAAAAATTTTCAAGTGTTATATATGTAATTGGATTATTATCCTTAGCTGGATTATTTGTCTTTGGAAAAACTATTAAAGGACAAGCCAATTGGTATTCGTTTGGCTCTTTTGGTTTACAACCCTCTGAGTTTGTTAAAGCTGCAACTGCTTTGGCTTTAGCAAAATATTTAAGTGATGTTCAAGTAAATTTAAAAGATACTAATCGGCAAATTCAAGCGCTTGGAATTCTTGGGTTACCCATTTTGTTAATTTTACCTCATGATCCAGGGAGTGCTTTAATTTATAGTGTTTTTATTTTAGTTTTATATAGAGAAGGTTTGCCATCATGGTATGTTTGGACAGGATTTATTGCATTAATCCTTTTTGTCTTTGCCTTAATTATAAAACCTCTTGTGTTAACAGGAATTGCTTTAGCAGCTATTATTTTTATTTATTACAGAAGTAGAATTATAAATCGTAATTGGATACTTAGCAGTATTATTTTCGTAATGATAGGTGGTTTTGTTTTTTCTGTAGATTATGTTTTTGAGAATGTATTTAAACAACATCATCGCGATCGTTTCAATATACTTTTAGGCAAACAAGTAGATATGAAAGGTATTGGTTATAATAGTAATCAGTCTGAAATAGCAATCGGATCGGGCGGTTGGTTTGGAAAAGGATATCTTGAAGGAACGCAAACAAAAGGTGGTTTTGTGCCAGAACAACATACCGATTATATTTTTACAACCGTAGGTGAAGAATGGGGTTTTATTGGCTCTTTGTTTGTTATTGCTTTATTTGTTTGTTTAATTATACGGATTATTTATTTATCGGAACGACAGAAGACCAAGTTCAGCAGAGTCTATGGCTATTGTGTTGCTGGAATTTTATTCATACATTTCTTTGTTAATATAGCTATGGTTATTGGTATTTTTCCAACTGTTGGAATTCCGCTTCCGTTCTTTTCTTATGGGGGTTCAGGTTTATGGGGATTTACCATTTTACTTTTTATTTTCCTAAAAATGGATGCTAATAAAGTAAACGAGTGGTAATATTATAATTGAATATTAAAATATTTAACAAAAAAATACCGCTGATTAGCGGTATTTTTTTAAAACATAAAGCTTTTTTAGGACTTTACTACTTTATCTTTTTTAACTTTAGTAGTTAATCCTTTACCATTTTCAGATTGTAAATCGTTTAATATATGAATAGCCTCTTCTATATATATATCTTTTGACAAGCTTTCATGCCATCTATCTCTTTTCTCTTTAAGAATAGAATCTTTTGACATCGCTTCTAATTCATAAGGTAGAGATTTGAATTCAAATATGTTTTTGTAGTCCGCAATTGACTTATATTTTTTGTTTTTTTCTTCTAAAGATTTTTGTTCTGCCTTAAATTTATCAATATTTAGGCTATAAACATTTTCTTTATTTCTATCATCGAGCCACTTAGCATTTTCATCAATCAATTTCATTTGTGGATTAGCTTGCATTCGGGTTTTACTTTTTGAAATAGCCAAATCAAAATTGTTTTGTTTGTTCCAAACTTGATAATCAGCAGGATCAATTTTATCCCATGGCATAGCATTATCCATGTCTTTTTCACCCATTTTAAGATAGGAATATCTATCTGGAATAGCAATATCACTCTTCACTCCTTCTAACTGAGTAGAACCTCCATTTATTCTATAGAATTTCTGAGTAGTTGTTTTTAATGCTCCTAAATCTCCATAGGTACTTCCACGAACAAATTGATTTAAATCAATAACATTTTGTACTGTTCCTTTTCCATAGGATTGCTTACTACCTATTATAACTCCTCTTTTATAATCTTGAATTGCAGCAGCTAAAATTTCTGAGGCTGATGCTGAAAATTCATTTATCATAATTACTAATGGTCCATCCCACTGCACTTTTATGTCTCTATCATAAAGCACTTCTTTTTTTCCGGCAGATGATTTAATTTGAACAATTGGTCCTTGCTCTATAAACAAACCAGCAATATCAACAACAGTTTTTAATGAACCGCCACCATTATCTCTTACATCCATCACAATTCCTTGAACACCTTCTTTTTTTAATCTTTCTACTTCAATGGCAACATCTTTACCTGCATCACGACTATTTTGATCTTCAAAATCAATATAAAATTTTGGAAGATAAATAACGCCATATTTTAGTCCGTCCTTTTCTACCACACTAGATTTTACATACGTTTCTTCAATTTCAACCTGATCTCTTATAATAGTAATTACTTTGATTGCGCCATCTTGTCTTTTTATGGTCAATCTAACTTCAGTCCCTTTTGGACCTTTAATTTTTTTAACTACATCATCCAATCTCATACCTACAACATCTATAGGTTCAGCATCTGCTTGAGCAACTTTTAATACTATATCTCCTGCTTCTAGTTCTTTTCCTCTCCATGCTGGTCCGCCTGAAATCAATTCAGTTATTTCAGTGAAATCTCCTTTCTTTTGCAAACGAGCACCAATTCCTTCTAACTTTCCACTCATACTAACATCAAATCGCTCTTTTTCACTTGGTGCCATATAGGAAGTGTGAGGATCAAAACGAGAAGCAATAGTATTTACATATACTGAAAACCAATCTTCTCTATCTAAATCCGCAATAAAATTAAAATTGTCATTCAATGAATTTAGAGTACTCTCTCTTGTTTCTTTTTCTAATTGTTCAAATGTTTTAGACTCTGATTTTTTTGTTTCATCTTTATTTTTTAATTTATCTTCTTCCAATTTTTGTTTTTCAACCAAGGAAGATAAAGCCGATAATTTAACCTGCAAACGCCATCTTTCTTCTAATTCCTCTTTAGATTTAGCAAAAGGTATTTTTTCATAATCGGTATTAAAAGACTCCTCTTTTTTATAATCAAAAGGTTTTTCTAGAGCGGTTTTATAATAGCTTTTACTTTGCTCCATTCTTTGCATTAAACGATTATAAGTCAAATCAAAAAAAGTTAAATCTTTATCTTTTATTTGTTCATCTAATTTTGTTTCATAGCTAGAAAACTCCTGTATATCTGATTGCAAGAAAAAACGCTTAGAAGGATCTAAGGCATTCAAATAATCTTTATAAACCCCTTTAGAAAATGCGTCATCAATAGCAGCAGGATTGTAGTGCCCCTTTTCGATTACAAAAGTTAATAACTCAATAAGTAATTTATCTTTTTCTGGATCTGTTGGATTTTGTTTTGGAATAAGAGTAAAACTCACCAACCCTACTGATAATAGTGCAATTATCAATAGTATTTTATAGTTTCTTTTCATAAATTGAATTATATTATTCATTAATTTTTTGGTCTAAATTAATCAAAAAACTATCCTATATGTTTCTTGAGAAGATAATTTTTTGTTAAAAAAAGTTGTTGAAATTGATATAATGAGATTAACTCACCAAAGTTATTAAAAATGTAGCTTTATAAAACTTTAAAAAAAGTTAATTTTGCAATCTGACAGTTAATTACAAAAACTATGCTATAATTTATAAATTAAAAAAATGATTTCTAAACCAACTATCTTAGTTACAAATGATGACGGCATAAATGCTCCAGGAATTCGTGCCTTAATTGCTGTAATGGCAGAAATAGGTGAAGTTATTGTTGTTGCACCAGATAGTCCTCAAAGTGCAATGGGTCATGCTATTACCATAAACAGCACTTTATATTTAAATAAAATTTCAAAACAAAATGCTGTAATTACTGAATATAGTTGTTCTGGAACTCCGGTAGACTGTGTAAAATTGGCAGTCAATGAGATTTTGAAAAAGAAACCTGATTTATGTGTGTCAGGTGTTAACCATGGTTCAAATGCTTCGATTAATGTAATATATTCAGGAACTATGAGTGCGGCTGTTGAAGCAGGAATTGAAGGTGTTCCAGCCATAGGGTTTTCATTATCAGACTATGATTGGAATGCAGATTTTGAAACTATTAAACCTTTTATCAAGAAAATTGCTTTGGAAGTTTTAGCAAAAAAAATGATGGAAGGCACAGTTTTGAATGTTAATTTTCCAAAATTAAAACAAGAAGACATCAAAGGAATAAAAATTTGCAGACAAGCAAAAGCTATTTGGATGGAGAAATTTGACAAAAGACAAACTCCCTATGGCAAAGATTATTATTGGTTAACAGGAGAATTTGTTAACCAAGACAAAGGAGAAGATACCGATGAATGGGCTTTGGCAAATGGTTATATTTCTATTGTGCCAGTTCAGTTTGATTTGACAGCTCATCATGCTATTCAACATTTAAATTCTTGGGATTTATGACAATTGAGAGCGAATGCTTTTTATTCATATAACAAATAGGTAAGTAGAAATGAAATACTATATCATAGCAGGAGAAGCTTCAGGCGATTTACATGGTTCAAATTTGATGAAAGCATTGTATCTTCAAGACACCAATGCAGAAATTAGATTTTGGGGAGGCGATTTAATGCAAAATATAGGAGGAACTTTGGTGAAACATTATCGTGAATTAGCTTTTATGGGTTTTGCTGAAGTAGTAATGAACTTGAAAACTATTCTAAACAACATCAAAATTTGTAAAGACGATATAGTACAATTCAATCCAGATGTAATTATTTTTATAGATTATCCTGGCTTTAACATGAGAATTGCCAGATGGGCTAAACTCAAAGGAATAAAAACCCATTATTATATCGCACCACAAATTTGGGCTTGGAAAGAAAATAGAATTAAAGCCATTAAAAGAGATGTTGACAAACTATTTGTTATCCTTCCATTTGAAAAAGATTTTTTTGAAGTAAAGCATAATTTTCCTGTTAATTTTGTGGGTCATCCTTTGATTGACGCTATTCACAATAGAGAAAAAACAGATGAAGTTTCTTTTAGAAAAAATAACAATCTTGATGAAAGACCTATAATTGCCATTCTTCCAGGTAGCCGAAAACAGGAAATTTCAAAAATGCTGAGTGTAATGCTAAGTATTGTAGATGATTTTAATGATTATCAATTTGTCATTGCAGGTGCTCCAACTCAAGATTTTCATTTTTATGAACAGTTTTTGACCAATAAAAATGTAAAATTTATTGCTAACAAAACTTATGATTTATTAACCATTGCAAAAGCCGCATTGGTAACTTCGGGAACTGCAACTTTGGAGACTGCATTATTCAAAGTGCCCGAGGTGGTCTGCTATAAAGGTAGTTGGGCTTCCTATCAAATTGCAAAACGGATCATTACCTTAAACTATATTTCGTTGGTCAATCTTATCATGGATAAAGAGGTGGTTACAGAACTTATACAAGATAAATTCAATACAAAAAATTTAAAAAAAGAACTTTCAAAACTTTTGGAAGATAACTATAGAAAAACACTATTAGAGGATTATAATGTGCTAGAAAATAAACTGGGCGGTATTGGTGCCAGTGAAAAAACTGCTAAATTAATCCTAAAAAACCTCAAATAGTTGCTATTAAATTTTATAAATTGTAGTTTTGCCACAATACAATTTTGGATGAAAAACATATTTAAAATAGCTCTTTTTTCTATTGTTTGCATAAGCAATTCATTTGCCGCAAACAGTTTGAATCACTCTATATTAAGTTTTAAGTATGATTATCATTATACTACTTCTAATGATACTATAAAAAATAGTAAAACTGATCCCAAAAAAAAGACAATACTTAACAATAAAAACGAAGACGACATCATTATTGATGATGAAAATGACAACTATTTTGTTAAACAATTAATCAATGTTGCTTCAGACAATTTAGGTATTGTTTATCGGGCTGGAGGAACTTCAAAAAACGGATTTGATTGCTCTGGATTAGTATTTACTACATTCAAAAAATTCGATATTACTTTGCCACGTTCATCAAATGAAATGGCAGAGGTTGGTCTTAAAATTGATTTAACAAATGCCAAAAAAGGAGATTTAATTTTCTTCATAAACAGAGGACAGAAAAGAATAAATCACGTGGGTATAGTGTCGGAAGTTTGTGGTGATGAAGTAAAATTTATTCATTCTTCAACTCAAAGTGGTGTTGTAATTTCTTCTATAAAAGAGCCTTATTATCAAAGAACTTTCGCTCAAATCAACAGAATTATAGAATAATTTTTTTGTTAAAAACATTTTTTCGTGTAATTTAGTTACATGAAAATTCTCCAATTTCCATTAACAAAAATCTCTTTAGCCTTTATTTTTGGGCTGTTGTTTTTTCAATACTATAAACCTTCCCCAATTATAGTGTTTGGAAGTTTATTAGCTTGCATAATTTTAGTGCTACTATTTCATTTTAGTCATCAAAATAAAAGAATTATAAGACCTCTTTTTGGTGTTTTTATTTTACTTACTTCTTTTCTTATCGGAATTTCAACTGCTGTTTTTCATAAAGAAACATTTAATAAAATTCATTACACTAATCAAATTAGAAACTATGAAACACCACATCTTTTAGAAGTAACGGTCAATGAAAAAATAAAAAAAACTCAAAAAAATATTCGATTTATAGCTTCCTTACAGAAATTAGACAATAGAACAAGTTTTGGGAAAATTATTCTCAACATTCGCAAACCAAATAAAATAGATACTTTAAAAATTGGAACAAGACTTAAAGTCATTGGAGCCATTTATAAAAACAAAGGTGCTTTTAATCCAAATCAATTTGACTATGGTCGATATCTTGAAAAACAAGAAATATATGCTCAAGTCTATACAGATAAAAAACAAATAAAAGTTATTGGGAACGAAACTTCAGTTTGGTCAATGTTTTCAAATTTCAGATCTAAAATCATTAATAATCTGGAACTTTCTAATTTCAAAAATGACGAATTAAATATTCTTATTGCTTTATTGCTCGGACAACAACAAGATATATCCCCTGAAATTTTAAAAGACTATCAATATGCTGGTGCCGTTCATGTATTATCTGTTTCTGGATTACATGTTGGATTTATATTGCTATTCATCACTTTTATTTTGAAGCCATTATCCAATTCAAAAAGAAATTCTTTTTTAAAATTAATTATCATTTTAGCCTCTTTATGGACATTTGGAATATTGGCTGGATTATCAGCCTCTGTGGTCCGTTCGGTGGTGATGTTTTCCTTTGTTGCCATTGGGAATAATATCAGAAGAACAGTATATATATATCATACACTATTGGTTTCTATGCTTTTGATTTTGCTTTGGAGACCATCATTTTTATTTGATATTGGTTTTCAATTAAGCTATTTAGCTTTGTTTTTTATTCTTTGGCTACAACCATTACTTGCTACAATTTGGCAACCAAACAATAAAATCATCAAGTACATTTGGGATATTATCACTGTATCTAGCGCAGCACAAATTGGCGCTATGCCTTTGAGTATTTATTATTTCCATCAATTTCCTGGATTATTTTTTGTTACGAATATTATCGTGCTGCCTTTATTGGGTATTATAATGGTTTTTGGGTTGCTCGCTATAATTATTGCTTGTTTTGCAAAAATTCCTTTTTTAGTGGCTAAACCTTTAGAGTTTTTGATTCAATTTTTGAATAATATTATTCATTGGGTTGCTACTTTTGAAACATTTATCATCAAAAATATTTCGTTTAATAAAGAAATGCTTTTGGCATCCTACTTGGTGATTATATTAGTTATTCTTTGGTTTAAGAGGCCTAATATTAAAATAATAACATTTGCTTTAGTAAGTATTCTTATGCTTCAAAGTATATTTATTTTCAGCAAATACACAATTAAAAACTCTAGTGAATTAATAATCTTCAATGCTAAAAAATGCAGCATTATTTCTGAAAGAAAAAATGATTTAGTTACCATCTATAGCAACGATAGCATATTAGAAAATGTGGATTCAAATTTGGCTATTCAATCCTATTTGGTGGGCAATTTTTGTAAAATAAAAGAAAAAAGAAATGTTGAAAATCTACTTTATTTTAAAAATAAAAAGATACTTATCATAGACAGTTCTAATGTTTATCTTGATGATAAAAAGCCTGATATTATAATTATAATTAACTCACCAAAACTAAATCTGGAACGACTATTTAGAAAATGGAAACCAGAGCAAGTGGTGGTTGATGGATCGAATTACAAAACCTATATCAAAATTTGGGGGGCAACTTGTAAAAAAGAAAAAATCCCTTTTCACAATACTAATGAAAAGGGATTCTATAAAATTTAAAGGATTGAATTAAGATTTTTTATTACCTAAAATTTGATCTGCACTAGCTAACCAAGCACTTGGTCCACCAGCAACATATCCTGTACTTCCTAATTTTTCAAGGTTTATTTTACCCTCTTTTCTAGTGGCGTTAACAAACCAAACCGTTGGATAACCTTGCACAGCAAAAGTTTGTTGCAATTCCATATTTTGTTTTTGAATTTCTGCCGGTTGCGGTGTTCTTTTTGGATAATCAAGCTCTACCAAAACCACATTATCTTTTGCCCATTTTTCAAACTCTGGCGTTTTAAATACTTCTTTTTGCAAACGCATGCACCATCCGCACCAATCGCTTCCTGTGAAAAATAACAATAATGGTTTTTTAGTCTTTTTTGAAAATTCAATGGCTTTATTCAAATCTGTTTGCCATGTTAATTGCTTCGCCTGTTCGCTTTCGCTCGAGCCTTGTGCTTGTATCGTTAAACTTCCTAAAACTAGGAATAACGTTAGTGCTAATTTTTTCATGATTACTTTATTTTTTTTACAAATATATACAAAAACAATACCAAATACTGTCTGCTATCTTACTTCTTGCATCAATTTTTTGACAAAAGGTGAAATTAATAGTAAAACTATTCCAGCTAGTAACGCATAGACAGCCAATTGCTTATAACCATCAGCATAGACAATTAATTTTTCAAGATTGGAAGAGTTTTCAGAAGCTTCAGCAATATTAGCCCCAAGCAATCCAGCAAAATATTGTCCATAAGCACTGGCTAAAAACCACATTCCCATAATTACGGCTTGAAGTTTTTGTGGCGATAGTTTTGTCATCGCACTCATGCCTATTGGAGACAAACACAATTCACCAAAAGTGATAACAAACCAACCAAAAGTGAATAATCCTAATGAAGTTCTTCCATCTGGCCCAGCAAAAAATTTAGTGTAATAAAATATCCAAAAACCAGCAGCAAGAAATAAAAACCCTAGTCCAAACTTAACAACTGTATTTGGTTCTATTTTCTTTTTTGCCATCCAAATCCATAAAATTCCTAACAAACCTGCAAAAATAATTACAAATAAAGCTCCAGATGAATTATTAACCCCGTTAGGATCAACTTCGATACCTAGAAGCTTGTTTTGTAAATTATTAGCAGCAAAAAGACTTAGCGATCCACCACTTTGTTCATAGAATGCCCAAAAGAAAATTGAAAAAATAATAAATACCAAAGCTGCCAAAAGTTTTTTATTTTCGGTAGCAGAAAAATTACGCATTTCATAAAACAAATAAAGTATAGACGCTGGACCGATAATCATCATAAAATAATCGGTGTAAACGGTATTGGCTACCATTAAAATGATAATTGGAATTAATGCTAATGAACCTATATAGGTCAATACTTCATAACCTTTTCTTTTAGATTTTTCGATATTCAATAGAGGAGACAATCCAATCTCACCCAAACTTTTTTGGGTTTGTGTAAAGGTCAATATACTAATAAACATAACAATTGCTGCAAAACCAAAGGCATAATTCCAACGAAGGTTTTCAGGAACGAATCCTGACCAAAGATTACCATTCGCTACTGCAATACAAACATATCCGCCAAGTAGTGCTCCAAGATTAATTCCGGCATAGAAAAGCGAAAACCCTGCGTCTCGCCTTACATCACCGTCTTTATATAATTGGCCAACCATGGATGAAATGTTAGGTTTAAAGAAACCCGTACCAACAATTGAAAACCCAATTCCTGTAAAAAATAATTCTTTTGGACTTACGGCTAAAATCACACTCCCTATTATCATCAAAATGCCTCCCCAAAAAAGCGACTTTCGTAATCCTAAAATTTTATCGGCAAACAAACCACCAATAAAAGTAAAGGCATACACCCAAGCTTGTGTGGCACCATATTGTAAGTTTGCAGTTGTCTCATCCATTTTAAGTTGGCTTACCATAAAAACGGCCAACATTCCGCGCATTCCATAGAAACTAAATCGTTCCCACATTTCGCTGAAAAATAAATACCAGAGTTGTTTTGGATATTTTCCTTTAAAATTTTGAATTTGTTCTATAGTTTGATTTGCTTCCATAATTAATTTATTCCGTGGTCTTTCATTACTTTATTTAAGTTTTTTACAAGAGCAAACATTAGTATTGTAGCAAATAGTAAAAGTCCAAAATTTATCCAAAAGAAATTGGCTTTGTCATCATATTGATCCCACATGCTAGCTAAAACACCGCTTAATTTATTTCCGATGGATGTGGCTAAAAACCATCCTCCCATCATTAAAGCAGTTATGTTTTTAGGAGATAATTTAGAGACTATGGACAATCCCATTGGACTTAAAAATAATTCTCCAATAGTTATTACTCCATAATTAGCAACTAGCCACCAAACGGATACTTTCTCGGTTCCATTATTTCCAATATGAACTGCGGCAACCATCACCAATACTGATAAAGCGGATATTAATAATCCGAAGGCGATTTTGGTTGGAGTTGATGGTTCTTTTTTTCTACTTCGTAAAAAAGTAAAGAACGCAACAACAAGTGGCGTTAAAATTATCACCCAACCAGGATTGATGGATTGGCTCAAATTAGTTGCCCAAAGTGACAATGTTGCTCCTTCTTGTGGCAGTTTTTCTTTTTCAACATTTCTGAAATAAACCGGATAATTTACTTCTTTTTTTACCACACCGTTTTCTTTTTGAAGTCGGAAACTAGCATCATATAATTCCGTTGAATCCTTTTTGAATTCTACATCTTTTGATAATTTTAAAGTACTAAAAACAGCTTGAGTATTTCCTGTAATTTCTCTATCAGTATATCTGTCAGCCCATGTGTTTAAAGCCGAACCGTTTAATTTGAATACTGCCCAAAACAAAATTACTACGGCAAATATGGAAAGCAAAGCACCAATCGGTCTTTTTTCTTCGGTTTTGGCTTTGAAATACAAACTTCCGTAAAAAATAATTATTGGAATACAAGCAAAGATAAAAGCATCGGTACTATCGGAACCAAAAATGTAACTATTGAGATTATCATCAGATTGAACCCCTTTTATCAACCAGCCAATAACTCCAAAAACTACAGAAGGTAAAAGAATAAATAATACAATTTTAGAAAATGGCATATCGCCTTGTTGGATTCCTTTCTTTTCGGTTTTATCGCCATAGTGTTTTGTTCCGATTAAAAAAACAATAACACCAATAAACATTCCAACTCCAGCTGCCATAAACGCGTATTGCCAACCTAAAAGAATTTGCAATGCAGCGCCAAAGAAATTACAAATAAACGCGCCAACATTAATTCCCATATAGAAAATATTATATCCCTCATCTTTCTTGTCTTTGTATTGATCGTCGTTGTAGAAATTACCAAGCAAAGTTGAAATATTAGGTTTGAAAAATCCGTTACCCACAATTACTAAAGTCATGGCAATATAAAGCATCACGATATCATGGATTCCCATCATAAAATAGCCAGCACCCATCATTAAGCCACCAATAACAATCGATTTTCGATACCCCAAATACCTATCGGCTACCAAGCCACCAACAAATGGTGTTAAAAATACCAAGGCAATAAAAGTTCCGTATAAATCGGACGCTTCTTTTTCTGTCATGGCAAAACCAGCTTCGACATCTTTAAGGTATAAAGTAAAAATCCCAATCATTAAATAGTATCCAAAACGTTCCCACATTTCGGACAAAAACAAATAAGGCAGTGCTTTAGGATGACTTTTCCACATAATAGTTAAGTTTTAAAAAAAACCTCCAAGGAAAGTTGGAGGTTTGAAAGATATAAAATTATTTTTAGAAAGAGTTTATCTGTTTTCAACTTCTAAATCAACACCTTCTACATGATCATTGTGCATTCTTTTTTCTAACCAAGAGCTTAGTACAAAAAGAATTGCTGATGCTACACCTGACATTATTATAAATAGAACAAAAAACTCATATAAATTAGTGATTTGAAAACCTATAAATGAGGTTGCTCCACCAGTTCCGTCTTCTCCACCAGGAATTAATGCACTCAGTGTTCCTGCAAATTTATTTGCTGCAGCATTTGCTAAAAACCATGTACCCATCATTAAGGAAGATAAACGTAAAGGTGCCAATTTTGAAACCATTGACAATCCAATAGGTGACAAACATAATTCTCCTATAGTATTAATTACATATAAACCTATTAACCACCACATAGATACTTTTTCTCCAAGTCCTAATCCTTTAACAGCAATAGCAATAACAACATATCCCATAGCTACTAATCCTAGACCTATTGCCATTTTTTTTGGCGATGATGGTTCTAACTTTCTAGCATATAAAAATCCCCAAACGATTGTCATTATTGGTGCAAGTGCAATAACTGCTAAAGGATTCACCGATTGAAAATAAGAGGCAGGCATTTCCCAACCAAATAAAGTTCTTTCTGTTTGTCTATCGGCAAATAAAGTTAACGAAGCACCAGCTTGTTCAAACGCACCCCAAAAGAAAATCACGAAGAAAGCCAAGATAAAAATTACAGTTATTCGTTGTGTTTCAATTTTTGATAAACTTTTATCGCTAAAAATTAAAATTGGCATGGCAACCATTGCACCGTAAATAAAGTAGCTGATGATATCTAAATCACTTTTAAACATTTGTTTAAAATTCAACATAAAGAAGATTATGGCGATGGATCCAATTATCATTCCAACACTCTTAACATCTAATTTTTTTACTGGTAAACCAATTTCTTTTCCCTCTTCAGAAATAAGATATTTTTTTTGACCAAGAACAAATGCAACAAGTCCTATCAACATGCCTACTCCAGCAGCTAGAAATCCCCATTTGAAATCCATAGATCCACAAACTAATGGCGAAAAGAAAGCACCAAGGTTAATTCCCATGTAAAAAATGGTGAAGGCGCTATCAATTCTTCTGTCATTGGCTGGATACAATTGCCCAACCATTGTAGAAATATTTGGTTTAAAGAAACCATTTCCAATAATAATGGCTGTTAATCCCATCCACATTAATGAAACTCCACCATTTACTCCAGCAGAAGCGCTAAAGAACATAAAAAACTGACCCATTGCCATCAATAATCCTCCAATAACAATACTTCGTCTGTTTCCTAAAAATTTGTCACACAAATAACCTCCCAAAAGTGGCGTTAAATATACTAATCCGGTATAGCTTCCATAAATTTCGGAAGCATCTGCATCTTTCATTAATAATACTTTAGTCATAAAGAGAATGAAGATTGCTCTCATTCCATAATAACTAAATCGTTCCCACATTTCTGTAAAGAAAAGAAAGTACAATCCTTTTGGATGTCCTGTTTTTACTGTTGTTTCACTCATAATATTGGTTTTTGTTTGTTTTGGTTAATTGTAATTTTCTTTTTTAAATCTAATTCTTTATTTTTTATATCCAATTTTAGATCTTTCGCTTTGAATTGCAATTTCTTTATTTTCTGTCATTAAACATTGAATTGCTTCAAAGATATCTTCAAATTGACTATCATATTTACTTTCTAAATCTTTTATTTGGGTTTGTAAATTTTCTATATTCAAAAGTGTTCTTCTTAACGCTACAAAAGCTCTTATGATTGCAATTTTCATTTTTCTGGCTTTTGGACTTCTCAAAACACTGGCCAACATTGTTACTCCGTGTTCGGTAAATGCATAAGGTGGTGCGCCCTTATTTCTTTTTGATTCGATCACAGTTTGTGATGGCATCAACCTAAACATTGACGATGCGGTCATTTCTTCCCATTCTTCTTTTGTCAACCTAAACATAAAATCCTCTAGAAAACTATCGCTATTTCTTTTAATCGCTTGATTCAAAACACGCGTTTCAACTTCGTATAGTTCAGCCAAATCATAATCAAGCATTACTTTATTGCCATTTACTTCATATATTTTATCTTGAATAGTTACTAAATGCATGAACGATTTACAATTTCTCTTTGATAAAAGTAGTCATTTTGTTGTACAATTGAATTCTGGTTTTTCCACCATAAATTCCGTGGTTTTTATCGGGATAAATGGCCCAATCAAATTGTTTGTTGGCTTGAACTAGTGCTTCAATCATTTGCATACTGTTTTGTACATGTACATTATCATCAGCTGTGCCATGAATGAGTAGAAAGTTACCTTTTAACTTACTCACATGATTAATTGGCGAATTATCATCATATCCACTAGCATTTTCTTGCGGAGTTTGCAAATAACGTTCCGTGTAAATGCTATCATAGAAACGCCAATTGGTAACTGGAGCTACAGCAACAGCCATTTTGAAAACATCGGCACCTTTGAACAAACAGTTGCTTGACATGAATCCGCCATAGGACCAGCCAAAAATACCAATTCTTGTTTTATCAACGTAGGAATAGTTTCCTATCACCTTGGCAGCCTCTATTTGGTCTTCTACTTCCAGTTTCCCAAGTTGGTTTTGAGTGCATTTTTTAAAAGCTGCACCTTTAAATCCAGTGCCTCTTCCATCCACACAAGCGACGATATAGCCATGTTGTGTTAGCATCATAAACCAATAATCATTGGTAGTGTTCCATTTATTATTCACTTCTTGCGAGCCAGGACCAGAATACTGATACATAAAAACTGGGTATTTTTTATTGGCATCAAAATCGGTTGGCTTAATCATCCAAGCATTAAGTTTGTTGCCTTTTTCGGAGGTGAGTTCAAAGAATTCTTTAGTTGGCAGATTGTATTTTTTTACTTTTTCGGCTAACGTTTTGTTATCAATAATGGATTGGATTTGTTTCCCATCATTGGTGCTGTTTAACGTATTGATTGTCGGTTGACTTGAACTGGAAAAAGAGTTGATAAAAAATTGAAAGTTTGGACTAAAAGTAGCGCTGTTTGTTCCTACTTGCTGTGATAGTTTCAGTTTGTTTTTACCATCCAATCCTATTTTATAAACGTCTCTAATGGTCGAACCGTTTTCTACCGATTGATAGTAGATCGTTTTATTTTTTTCGTCATAACCATAATAAGCCGTTACTTCCCAATTGCCTTTGGTGACTTGGTTTTTCAGTTTTCCTGTTTTGTCGTATAAATAGATGTGATTGTACCCATCTTTTTCCGATGTCCAGATGAAGCTGTTGTCTTTTAGAAAAGTCAAATTATCGGTAACGTCAATATAGGCATTGTCTTTTTCTTTCAAAACTACTTTTGAAGTTGCTGTTGTACCATCAATAAAAAGCAAGTCTAAATTATCCTGATGACGGTTTAAAATTTGAGTAGCAAGCACATTAGCATCGTTAGTCCATTTTATCCGTGCTATATAAAAATCATTATAATTACTCAAATCAACCGTTTTTGAACTACTGGAAGCAACATCATAAACTAGTAACGCCACTTTTGAATTTTTTCCACCCGCTTTTGGATACTTAAATGTTTCTACCGTTGGGTACAATTCTTTCTTGAAAATATTCATCGAGAAATCTGGAACTTCACTTTCGTCAAAACGAATAAAGGCAAGCTTTTTACTATCGGCACTCCAATCAAAGGCTTTTACAAAAGCGAGTTCTTCTTCATAAACCCAATCCGTAATGCCATTAATGATACTATTCTTTATACCATCGGTAGTGACTTGAGTAGTTTTTTGGGAAGCAATATCGTAGATGAAAAGATTATTTTCTTTGGCAAAACCTATTTTCAATCCATCTGGTGAAAATGTTGGTTGTTGCACTTGTTCCAGTATTTTGGTCAACTTTTTTGTATCTCGGTTGTACAGAAAAAAATTGGCAGTAAAGGAATAACGGAAGATTTGATTGGAATTATTTGCCAATAGTACTTGTTTCTCATCTTTGCTAAAAACAAAACTATCGATTCCATCTGCTAGTTCCGGAAAGCTTTTTGTGTCAATTATTGTTTTTACTTTTTTTAAGGTGGCAAAATCATACAAATCAATTTGTGAACTTCGTGTAGCTCGATCGAAATTGAGCACGGCATATTGATTAGTATTTTTCATGGCGAATAATTCATCCATGGTTTCCGGCCGAAAAGCACCTGAATATATTTCTTCAACAGTTAGTTTTTGTTGCGCTACTGCTGAAAAGCAGACCAATAGAAATAGAACGATGGAAAGTTTTGATTTCATTGCCAAGTTTAATTTTAAAAACTTTCAATTTTAGTGAAAATTTTATAAATAACCGCATGTTTTTGTGTTAAAAGCAAATTTAACCTAGTAATAAGCTAAAATGTTGGAAGTGTGTTTTTAAACCTGTCCTACAAAGAGTATCCAATAATGTGCAGCAAAAGTTTATGAAATAAAGTATCTTAAAATGAAAAGACCAAGCTTGAAAATTTAAGATAGTTGACTCATTTTATGCTTCGAGAATGGCTTTTATAATTGACTCAACAGTTAAGTTTTTTGCCCAAATTATTTCCGAATTTAAAATCTCTTGTGGTGAAACAAAAGAAGAATTAATTTTTATGGCAATTAATTTATTTCCATTTTTTTTACTTTGTGCTAATTCAAAATTTATCCAATTTTTATAACCAATCTCTATGTAGTCAATATTCCAAGAATTGGCATACTTACCAATAATACAAAGAGTATATTCTGTCGTATTTATTTTTTTTGTTAAGCCAGCTTTAACTGCAGGAATTTCGGATGTCTTTATTTTAGAAGTTAATTTATCATTGAAAGAAATTTCAAATAGGTCATTAGCACTTAAAGCATTCAATAAAAATTTGTAATCCTTGTCATTTTCATAATCAAAGCTGATGAAAATTGATTTTTTGGTCATTATATTTTATTTTAAATTAATTTATTTTTAAGATGTTAGTTTCTGAAGTCTGCATATGACTTGCTAATAAATTATTTATTGGCAAATATTCAAATTCCTTTGCTCTTTCAAATTAAAATAATTTTAAATTATAGTTAAGTTAAAAGGCTATTTAAAAGGTTTTAAATTTTTAAAAATAAACTTGGTAAATATATTGAGTTCTAAAATATTTCTTTTTAATGCAGATTAAAAAATGAATTAATAAACATTAAATTTTCTTACCCTGAAAAAGGTTTACCAAAAAGTGTAAAATACAGATCGGAAGTCTAGTAATGTTTTTAGTAAGCAAAGGGATTTACTTCATCGTATTTCATTTCACGTTGACTATGGAAAGGCACTATAATAAACTTTTAAGTATTTAAATATAGTTACAGATTTTGTAAACAAATTGAAAATTGTTTTACACAATGTTTTTAAAGAAAACAAAAAACCCTTGAAAATCTTAGGATTGTCAAGGGTTTAAGTGGTACCTCCAGAACTACAGTGCTTTAGTTTCATTTTACATCAAATAGTTACAAGTACTATCATTTAATGCATGTTATATATGGTCTTGCAAAAATGTAAGTTTCAAATAATTTCAAAATATTTCGTTTAGTTTCAAAAATTACGCCGTATATTACGCCGTAATTTAAAACCAATGAAAAATATTAAGACAAGATACTATCTGGAGCCAAAAGCAAAAAATGTTAATGACAGAACCAAACCAGAACTAATAATGGCTGAAATAAGCTATGGTTACTTAGGTAAAAATAGTCAAGGAAAAAAAAGACATACGCCAGCTAGGTACTCATTACAAGAAAGTATTTTACCAGTTAAATTTGGTAAGATGGAAACCAATTTCAAATTTGATGAAACTATTTTTAAGAAAGCAAGCACTAACAATTCAACTATTAAAACTAAAATGTTACAATTTGAAGGTGCTTTAAACGAAATATCAATTGAATATGTTTCAAAAAAAGAAATTCCAACGCCAAAAGAATTATCTAGCAAACTTGCTAGTAAATTAAGAACAGAAGTTGTTGCAATGCCTAAAATCGGCATTTTGGATTATATGTATGCCAAAATATCAAAAGAGAAATTGAATAGTGGAAAATCAATGAAAAAGAGTAAAAGGCTTAGTACAATTAAACCTTATACTTCAGTTAGCCACTTAATCGAAAATTATCAAATAGCGACAAATGAAAAGCTCATGTTTGAAGAATTTAACGATACAAAATATTGGCACTTCTGGGATGTATTAGATGATATTTTAAAAGATAAAATTAAAGTTGTAAATCCAAATCAAAAGAGAAAACAACGAAAACAAGATTACGGATATTTGGTTGTAAGTATTAGGAAATATCAAAAAGTTATGTTAAGCACTTTAAAAGAAGCCGCTAAGGAAGGGTTTAAAATTCCTTTAGATGTTCACGATACCAATCTGATTTTAGAGGATGTTGAAGCCTCTAAAGACTTTTATGTGGAAACTGATTTGATAAAGAAAATTATCGAAGCGGATGTAGCTTTAGATGAAAAACTACAAATGGCTAAGGATTATTTTATCATAGCAAGTTTAACAGGAATGCGATATGAGAGTATGGAAGATGCACAAAGGATGGAAATGCAAAATTGTAATGATGCTAAATACAACTTTAACTATATTCACAGTATCCACAACAAAACTACTACACAGGTTTATATACCATATTTAAAGCCCGTACAAGAAATAATTGATAGAAACGGAAAGTTTCCAAAAGTTTCTACTAATTCTGAAATTAATAAATATCTTAAATTACTTTTTAAGCATTTAGGATTAAACCGACTAGAGAACGTTACAAAGGTTACTTACAGGAGCGGCACCATTTTAACTAAAGAACCGATGTGTGATTTAATAAGTACACATGATTGCAAAGGAACATTTTATTCGAACTTGTATGCATTGAACTTACCAGAAACCGTAATTTCAAATATTACTCACCCAGACCGAAAACCAAAAAATGCTATGGCTAGAGTGTATAACAAGACAAATATGTTAACTAAAACTAAATTATTTGTAGATGAAATATTAAAAATAAAATCTGAAGTTTATACTTTTTAATTTTCGTTTAGTAAAAAAAAATGTTTTAAATTTGGCTATGTCAAAAAAGTAAAGTAAGTTTGTCTTTTAAATAAGTTAACTTTACTAATTAAACACTTTTTTATGTCAACAACAATCAAATTATTGCCTAATTATTTTAAAAAAGTTGGGCTTTCTTTAATTATAATCACCATTATATCAATCGTGATTACAAAAGGATTTCATTTAGATGATTTATTTAACAAAAAAATATTGGGAACAATATTCTTAGATTTATTAATTTTTTTTTGTTGTATGATTATTTTCTCCAGAGATAAAATAGAAGATGAAATGACAATTCTTATTCGATTAAAACAATTCGCAGGAACTTTTGCTGGGATTGTTGCAATGGTAATTTGTAGAAATATTATGGATATTGCTACGGGGGAAAACCCAAAAAACTATTCAGCAACGGAACTAATATTATTTATGTGCTTTATTCATTTGACTTTTCATTACGGTAATTTATGGAATAACAGAAAATCAAATAATAAAGATTAAAAAATTTTACAAAAAGTGAAAAATTTTATAAAAGTTGAAAGAGCTAAACTAAATATAACTCAACAAGAGTTAGCCAATGCTGTTCAAGTTTCAAGACAAACTATAAATTCAATAGAAACTCAAAAATATGTTCCTTCTACTATACTATCATTGAAAATTGCATTTTTTTTTAAAGTAACCGTAGAGCAACTTTTTGAATTGGAGATAGAAGACTAATTAAAATTAAATATGATACCAATACTCTCAACATTGTTGATTTTAACAATTATTCTCAAATTTTTTACTCCAAAAAAGCCAAATTATTTATTTGGTTATCAGTTGGGAAGTGCCAAAAAAAGTATCGAACATTGGAAAATTGCAAATAGATGTGCATCAAATTATATGATTTTAATCTATGGACTAATTATGGGGTTAGCTTTAATTTTTGATTATCAAAAGTATGATGGAGAAATTTTACTTTTAGTACTACTTGTTGTTGGATTTATTATAATGTATTTTAGCATTGAAAAAAGATTAAAAAAAATAGATTAAGATACTTCTGGTAATAGCCGTTTGGCAAGAATGTTAAACTTCTGGTAAATATACATTTACGTTTCCCAAGAAAATATATTTTTGACAAAAATAATCGCTTATGAAGTTCGCAACCTCGCAGAGCCAAGAAACACTGGCGGCAATTTTGAAAAGCAAATATTAAACAATAAATATTAATTTAAATTTAAACACTATGATTAAAAAAGCACTTTATTTCGTTTGCCTAATTGGCGTATTGACAACTACTTTTGCACAAGAAAATGATAAAAGTAAATTTGGTTATGGAATGAGTTTCGGATTCGGAAATTCTACTCTTGAAAATAATCAATTAGGAGTTCTGAATGGAAATATACTATCATTAAGGTATAATGTAGATTATTCTTTAACAAAAAAGGAGAATACAAAAATTATTTCAGGAATAGAAATTTTGGATTTCAATTCCAACTTTTTTAATGGTGTTAACCAAAGCAAACTTAAAAATGAATATTTGCAAATTCCATTAAAAATAACACATCGCATAAATCTAGACAAGGATGAAAAATTTAATTTAGTTACAGGAGTTGGTTTGTATTCTAATTTCCTACTAAGGTCAAGAATAACTTCACTTACAGACGAAGTAAATACCAAAAGTGGTGGAGTTAACCTAGGTTACAATTTTACTCTTGGCATGGAGTATAATTTATCATCAAGTTCTTCGATAAGACTTCATAGTGATGTAATGTATGAGTTAAATCCTATTAAAAGTAATGGTTACGAGCAAAAGCAAAGTGAAATATTACTTTTAAGTATAGGATTTGTAACAAAATTCTAATTAAAATTGCCCCCAACGGTAGTTTGGCAATATGGCGGGTTTTGGGCTTAATTTGATGTTGGTTTTGTACTTGCAAAGTCAGTATTTAAGTGAAAGTTTAGGCTTCCTCAATCCGCCACTTCATGAAGCAGCTGAACGTTAGCGGTCAGCATAAAGACGACCCTGTAAAAAAGAACATTAACGAAAAATAAACAAATGAACAAAATTGAAATTCCACTCAGCAAGACAAAGTTACTATTCGGTATTGCTGGCTCAATTCTATTTGTAGTATTAGGATTTTATCTTTTTACTACGATGGCATACCAACAGTCAAGGTTCAACCCGACACTTGTAAAAGTTGTTGGATTAGCAAGCAATTTGTTTTTCGGTGCGACAGGAATTTACGGAATAAAAAAACTATTCGACAAAAGTGTTGGATTAACAATTGATGATAATGGAATTATTGATAATACTAACGCATCAAGTATTGGACTTATAAAATGGGCTGACATAACTGAAATAAGAACAGAACAAGTTATGTCGACAAAGTTTTTACTCATTTTTACAAATGACCCAAACGGAATTTTAGAGAAAGTAAGTGGAATGAAACGCAAACTAATGGCAGGAAATATGAAAATGTATGGAACACCATTATCAATAACGTCAACGACCTTAAAATATAACATTGACGACTTGGAAAAAATACTAAAAGACAGACTTAATGAACAGCGAGAAAGAATGCCGAACCGCTAACAGCCGTTTCTCGCAATTGCGAATTTTGTTGTAAGTTCACGTTTACGTTTCGCAAGAATTTTTATCTTTAACCGAAAATAAAAAGTTCCGAACTTCGCAACTTTGTGAATCGATTGTGCGCAGCACAATCGATACTAAATGGCTTATTAGTTCTTTACTATAGACCTAAGGTTTGTAATTACTTGCTGCGTTATCAATACACCGTTATAATCATTGTATTTTTGCTCCCGTGCTTGTTTCGATATATACTTAACGAGTTCGTTCATGGTTATACTAGAGTAGTCAATATCGTAGATTATGGTCATAGTGTTGTCAGCGTCATAAGATAGCAGCGGCAATACTTCATACAGGTCTACCACCTCATCCAACGCAAATTTTTGTTTTGCAACCGGAGGTTGCAAAACATGTTCTGCACTATTCACAGGTGACGCACCATCAATTTTAACACAGGTGTAAACATTGTGGTCTAGTATAATTCGGTTCATGGTTTCAACCAATATAGCTTTATCCTTTTCTTCGCACAGCAACGCATCGTAAACGTATAACACATTAATTCCTATGGTGCTGAGGTGTTTTATAACATCGGTCATAATTGCCACCTCAACGCTAAACATTTTGGCTGAGGTTACTTTATAACCGTGCTCTTTTTTGTCGTTATATATGCGTGATAGCATGTCGGTTTCGTGTTTTGAGTAAAACGCAAATAGCGGTGATTTAAGCATGGCTAACCATTGCTTGTTAAAAAAGCTTAGGTGTTCAATCTTAATGCTTTTAACGTCAATAACTGTTCGCTCAGCAACGTTCTGATGCGTTAAGTAAGTTAGTTTGCCATCGTACAATTTGATGGCTATATTGGGATGTAATGCGGTGTAATCGCACTCAGCCAACTTGGCACCATGAATGGTAATTTGTTCACGAATCCAAGCGGGCATAAGTGTAAACGAATCAACCACACGACCACCACTTTTTTCATCACCAACACCAGGTATCATAAACCCTCTATTGGTCAAAAACTCAAAAAGTTTGATGTTGTCTTCAACAAAGCTCCTATTTTCGGAATCTTTCCAATAGTCGTTAATGTGGTTGTTACGCATGGTAAGTATTTTGCCTTTTTTGGTGCGGTGACCATCTTTTGCCAAACGTTTACCAACAACCAAAAGCTCTTTTGATGTCGGCAACTCGATTTTAGGATACATTTTAATAAGGTTGGAGCAGATAGGATGCTCCATAGCTTCGTTTAACTGCTCATAAAAAAGCCTGTTTTGATTCAGTACGATTCCCACATCTTTGATAATGTATTTAACCAATCCCGCTTTTAGATACATATCGGTTAAGCGGTACTTTTTGCAATATTCACGCTCTAGGTAACTATCGTTAACTTCAATAAATGCACCTTTGGATGTACCATGCTTTAATACATCGATAATTCGGGTATATATATAGGTGTTGTCCTTGGATTTGGTTTGTTGGTGCAATATGGTAGCGTTAAGTGACTTCCATTTATCGTCAGTATAATAGGTGCTGCATAAGTTAGATAAGAACACTAGGCACTTTTCGACTGCTACATCAATGTTGCTATCAATAGCTCTAAGCATGCCTTTAGGCACATACTTGCGTAGGTTGTATTCTGATTTTTTGGGTATAAGCAACGAATTTACATTCGGGAACTGTAATGCTAATTCGGCTAGGTTGTTGTCATTTTGAAGGATTTGAATATCCTCAGTATCACCTGTAAGTGATAGGTAATCGGTTTTAATGTTCATTAATATTCTCTTATTCTCGTCATTCCACGTTTGGAATGTTATGGTGCTCTTAGTGTTTACTTGGTAAGAGAAGCTGGTAGAAGCTATCTACCAGCAACCAAGGTTTTAATGAGTATGCTCTCATATAACTGCTTTTCTTTAAATATACCGAAAATTTAAAAAAGAGTCAAGTGTTTAGGATAACTAAATGATAAAATAAATTACAATAGCGGAAATTGAGCACAATATAATTGTTGCAATAAATATGTAAAGCCTTATTATTACTAACATTATACTCTATTCTATTACTCTATAATTAAGTAACATATATGATAGTAGATTGAAAGGATGAAAGTAAATTAGTAGATATAATCGATACAAAACACTAATTATTATGGTACTTAATGTATTGGTAGTTAGTTGTTATTGATACTATATTACAATTGATGCACACGTATATGCTATGATGGTTCTGACTTGTCAGTCCTACCTCCCTGTATTGAAGAAATACAGTCCCCTCCCTGTGTAGCGTTGCTGAATCAAGGATTTGTTATTATGGTTGTTGTTGTTACCCGCCTCACTAGGAGTCTAATAATAGTTACATTAGCTAATACGCATGATATGCCGTTCAAATTTTTCCCAAATTTTTAGCTTATTTTTTTTGAAGGCACTATTTATAGATAAACAGGGCTATGAAAATTAAGCTATCGCTATCACAATTGAAGAAGGTGCTTCAATCAGAACCTATAAAGTTTCCTTTATCATTCAGAGGCGAAAACTTCACGGAAAAGGAATTTAACGACTTATTGGATTTGTTGCAAACTGCCTAACGTACCAAAAATAGACTATAGTCGTAACATGGTATAGCGTCACCAAGAACCTCAACACAAAATAAGCGTTTATAGTATACTAAATATAACCACCCTAAATTTGGTACATTAAAATAAGTTTTGTATCTTTGACGAACAAATAACAAAGATATGAAAGCCAGATACAACAGAATTTCAACGCCTAATCAGAATTTAGAGCGTCAAATAGCAAAACAGAATCCAGATGAGGTATTATTTAATGATATAGTTAGCGGAAGCGTAGCGTTTTCAGAGCGAGAAAAAGGTATGGAATTAATTAATCTGATAGAATCGGGTGTTATCGATTTCATCAGCGTGTCCTCTGTGGATAGGCTCGGCAGAGGATTAAATGACATCATAAATACCCTATCTTACTTCAGCAGTAAAGGAGTTACTTTGAGAGTTGATAACTTAGGATTAGAATCTATTACCTTAGGTAAGGCAAACCCGACTTTTAATCTTATTATTAGTGTAATGGCTAATGTTGCTCAAATGGAGCGAGAAACACTATTAGAGAGACAGAGAGAAGGCATAGCAATAGCAAAAGCAAATGGAGTTTACAATGGGCGTGTTAAAGGTTCTACAGAATCAGACACAGAGGTTTTAGCAAAATACAGAGATGTAGTAAAGTTTTTAAAGATGGGAAAATCCCTAAGAGATGTGAAAAGCAGATGTAATGTTTCACTAGGCACAGTCCAAAAGGTTAAACAAATTTTGAGCAAAGACAACGTTTTAATATAAAATGGTGTTTTTTGTTTAGGGAAAACTTGCAATTGTCAAAAAAAAGGTGTATTTTTGGATATATTGGTTTTAGTAGTACTAGCGGCAAGCCTAGTTTCAAAAGAATTGATACAGCAGCCCGATGTGCAAAAAGATTACGGAACTTAGTCGGGGAATAAAAAGCTTGCAAATAATACCTTATTACATAAATGGATGCACTATTAAACAGCAAACAGGTAATGGCATTATTGAACATTAAAAGCGAAACTACTTTAATCAAGTATGAGCATGATGGTCTAGTAAAAGTAGCTAGACGGTTCGGTAATCAAAAAAGATATTCAGTGGCACATATTGCAAAACTGACTGGAAATTAAAGAGAAAGGAGCAATTAGCTCCTTTTTTCTTATACGTAAATTACACAGTGAATTACATAGTGCAAAGGAAAAACCCCCGACAATCTTTTGATTATCAAGGGTTTATAAAAAAAGTGGTGGTACCTCCAGGAATCGAACCAGGGACACATGGATTTTCAGTCCATTGCTCTACCAACTGAGCTAAGGTACCTTTTTTGATGAGGGTGCAAATATAGAACGATTTTTAATTTATCCAAAACAAAT
>Ga0214919_10001197_pt1 | contig 43189 bp, 34 predicted proteins | sample LL1503_MetaG_FD_177994 | JGI IMG/M metagenome (GOLD analysis project Ga0214919, IMG submission 177994) | Freshwater microbial communities from Lake Lanier, Atlanta, Georgia, United States - LL-1503 | ecosystem: Environmental > Aquatic > Freshwater > Lake | place: USA: Georgia | collected... | reverse complement strand
ATTCTTGGGGCTGCATTGGTTTCGACATGGGTTCGGACGCGGCGCAGGGCATGTCGAGGTTCTGTCACCTCGTAAATCCGCAGAAAAAAACTAACTGCAAACGACGAACGTTTCGCACTCGCGGCTTAAACCCGCGAGCCTTGCAACAGTTGGCCGATAGGCTGGGCAAGGGCGGTCGCAAGACTGTCCAGGCTGCAAGGTAATTCATATGGGCTGGTCCTTTGCCGGGTGCCTTGGCGAGGGACGAGAAAATAGGGCACTGGTCTGATGTGCAGCGTGTCGCTGTGCGGCACATCGGATAAGACACAAACCAGACGACTACACATGTAGAACTGTCCGAAAAAGGCTTGTGGACGGGGGTTCAAATCCCCCCAGCTCCACCAATTTCACCTTTGTTAGTAACTATCTTTGGCAACCCTCAGGTGGCCATAAGGCTCTGCGAGTGTCCTTAGGATTGCTTTTAATTACCGCTGGTTGTTGTGCACCAACGCGGGTTCAAACTTATTTCCGCGAAGTGCATCTTCCTAAAAGTACGTGATACCGGACAAACTAGAACGAACGCGGCTCATCACCATATAGATGGACCCGATATCCTCGCTGCGGCAGCGCTCGAAAGTGTTATTGGCGACTTGCAAGCGTTCACCCAGCTGGGCCTGGGTTAGATAGCAGTTTTCAGTCATGACGACCCCTTAAGTTGCGCTGCGAAATTGCAGCAACTAAGGATTCGCTGATTCGGCGCGGCTAACTAGGTTCAAGTTATTTAGTGGCCACTTTGAAGTAAGTGAGATTCGAAACGGAACTCGACTTTCTGGCTGTAATAGGACGACTTCAAAACTTAAAAATGTCTTTTAAAAGAGGCCGAAACTTTTAGCGTCCTATGTAAATAAGTATTTCTAGAGATGCAATCCTCAGTCCATGCCAGTTGTCGGAATTAGCATTGGGACTAGAAATTGTTTTGATCAAGGCTGACTAATTAGTTTTTAATGAGAGAATTTCGTATCTAACTGGACCCCAAGTTAAAAATTTTGATAAAGTATAATTCCAACATGCAACAGATGCAGCACCAATGCACCCACATAAAGCCCAGTTTAATCCCTGTTCTAGTAAATTGACTGCCAGGAAAAAACTAAAAAAAGCACCTATTGCACAAATAAGCATATATTTGAGGTAACCATGAATTAACTGTTTTCCTTGTAAACTCAAATTCTGATAAGTTAAATAGTTATTTAATAAAAAATTATTTAAGATTGCTAAAAGAGTTCCTGCAATTTGGCTGGTTTGAAACTTAAATTGAAATTGGATATATAAAATAAAGAGTACGAATATATGTACGGAAAGTCCAATTAGTCCAATAAGTAAGAAGGATAAAAATTGTCGAGGAAGAAAATTCTTAAAACTCCTATAAATTAAAGTTATTATTAATTCCCATAAAACACGAAAGTCCATTTTACTAAACCCAGCATTCCTTGGCCTAAATATCAGTGGATACTCCAGAATAGCATTTTTATCAGGTAAACCTGATACTAAATCTAACATAATTTTATATCCATTATGGGATAAATATGGGGCTAGTTCAGAGAAGATTTTGGTTCGAGTAATAAAAAAACCAGACATCGGATCTGTTAATTTTTTTGAAATCAATAATCTTGATATATATGTGAGAAACCAGCTGCCAATTGCACGAAATTTATTTAAACCATCAACCTTTGTGGAATAGGAATAACGACTAGCTATTACTACTTGTACTGCTGGATTATTATGCAAGCCTGTCAACATTTCTTTTATTAATTTTGGATCATGCTGCAAATCTGCATCCATAACCGCCACGTAGTGGGAGCGCACATACAACAGCCCAGTTAATACGGCCCCTGAAAGGCCCCTCTTACCTTTACGAACCACACCATCAACGCGTTCATTTGAGCTAATGATTGATTTCAATAATTCAATAGTTCCGTCTTGAGAATTATCATCAACAAAAAAGATTGCCCAATCTATCCCATTTAGAGCATGCGTAATTTCAGAGACTAATTTAACAATATTATCTCGCTCGTTATACGTAGGTATAACAATTGTCAATTCTGGTTGTTTCATAATCTAAAGTTCTTTATGGGGCAATCGAATTAAAGAACCAGTACAATTAGATGGTAAGACTGTACGATCAATTGTTAAAAACTGGTTGAGCATATCACCGAAAAATGAGTTTTGTATCAAAAAGCGTATTGGTAAAAACTGAAACGAATTTGTTAAAATTGGATAGATTTTTATTTTTTTGCGTTTAGGTAAGCTGTTTATCAAATCCCACAAGGTTAATTTTTTATTACCTAGGATATTAAAGGTTTGAGGGCTATCGCGAAAGCTACTTAAATTATTTATTAAAAAATAGGCAAGACTGAAAGGATCAACAGGGTTATATAGATTACCCGGTTTAATCATGAGATGCGGAAGATATGAGTTATTTAAATATGCTTGAATTTTTTGAATTTTAGGATCATTGCGTGGACTCCAAATTAAGCCTGGTCGAATGATGCTTGTTCGCTTAGAGTCGAGTAAGTATTCACCTTGTCTTTTACTATTAGTGTAGTTGTCCTTAAGAGCATCAAAAACAACATTTAATGAACTAATGTGAATAAAATGACAGCTTAATTGATATTGACTTATATACTCTTGTATTATAAGTGGAACTTTAATGTTTAAATATTTTTCAAAACTAGTTTTTGGATTTTTAGAGGCAGCACAATGAATCACGTAGTCGCAGTTTTGTAAGGGTACTAAATTATTCAATATAAAGTCTAAGAAATAATTTGATTTTTTTTGAGAAAATTGTATCGGTATCACCTGGTGACCGGCACTTAGTGCTTGCTCGAATATAAACTTTCCCAGCATACCTCCGCTTCCAGTGATTGCTATTTTCATCTATCTCCTGACAACCGCATTAATTTGTAAACTATCCACCGAGGATTGGTGTAATAGGAGGTATAGGCTTTTGATAAGTAGTATCTAATTTCTTTGGGTGAAAGGTTAGGATGCTTAAAAACTAATTGCCATTGTGTAAATTTCTCGTATGAATTAACAATAATTTTATCTTCATATTCCTTAAACACAGGCGTGCCAGGATAAGGTGTGAATACGCTAAATTGACCATAATCTGAATTGAGTTTTAATCCATACTCGATGGTTTTTGTGATACTTAAATGGTTATCCATCGGCAATCCAAATATATACATAGCCTTTACTTTAATGCCTGCTTTTTGTAATAACTTAACTTTTCTAGATTGCTCGTCAGTTGAGATTGTCATTCTTTTTGCATTACTTAAAACATCTACAGATACTGATTCAATGCCCACAAAAGCTATTCTTAATCCTGCCAGATATAAAAGGTCAGCTAATTGCTCATCTATGTCCTTAAGATGAAATTCAGCTACAAAACGAAATTTTTTATTTGCATTAATAATTTCGTAACACAGTGCTTCAACATATTTTCGATTTATCGTAAATACTGGGTCACGAAATTGAAAATTTCTGACCCCCAGTGTCTCATAAAGATACACCATTTCAGCCACAACTAATTCGGGAGTTCTTGATCGTACTTTTTTACCTTGTTGCAAAGGATAAACGCAATAGTGACTGCAAGAATAGGGACAACCACGACTTGCAATGATAGGAACAGTTAAACCGCGGCCTAAAAATCCAAGTTTAGGTTTTTTGTATTTTAAAATGATATCCCATGCAGGTATCAAAGGTTTGGATAAGTCAAGTTCCCCAATAACATAATGAACACTTGGGAGTGCTTTGATGGTTGATTTATCGTAAGCAAAGTTTTGAAAAAATACTTCAGCCTCGCCCGAAATTACAATTGCGCCAGTTCTGAGGTATGGTTGTGGAAGCGAACTGGCGAAAGATCCAATCACCAAAACTGTTGAATTGGGATATCTTGCAAGTGTTTTTTCTATTGCAGCTACTTCAGTTTCGTGAGCCACAATAGATGAAGGTACTATAAACAAATCATATTCTTGCGTCGGTATAGCTCTTGAATAAGCGACTTTATAACCTTTTTCGCGTAATTGTCCTAATATATGAACCGCTGTTAGTGGCGGGTAATCCATGGACTGCTTCAAAAAAAAAGACAATAGTTTGGGTATCAACCCATCGCCTAAATTATTTGCTGTGCCATATCCACCGTTATTGTCTTTGGCGACTCGGTAAGGCACTTTTGGATACACGTCTAGAACAAGAATTTTCACAAATTTTCTTCAAACAATGAATGATCCTTAATGTATCCTACTTTAGTAGAAATTTTGTTATGTGCGATATGATTATAAACTCGAGCTGTCTTCTGCACCGTCGGAAGTCCAATATAGTGATTCAAACGAAAGTGGTGGATAAACTTTGAAAATCAATGACAATTTATTCATGTATAAAAACTGCTCAAATCATTAAATTAAATCCCTTAAAATAAGATAAATCGGCTTTTTCAAAGTCGGGTTGCGGTAGCTATTACAAATTTAATTCCAAAGCGAACCGACGCCTCAATCTGAAATCATCCTTTTGAGTTCAAAATAAGTGAGTTTGTTTTACATCATAAGGATAATTATTTAATGAAGGCAGTTATTCTTGCAGGTGGATTGGGTACGCGAATCAGCGAAGAAACTGCTGTAAAACCTAAACCGATGATAGAGATTGGAGGAAAACCCATTCTTTGGCACCTGATGAAAGTTTACGCAGCCCATGGCGTCAATGAATTCATTATTTGTTGTGGCTACAAGGGCTACGTCATCAAGGAATACTTCGCTAATTATTTTCTTCACATGTCCGATGTGACGTTTGACATGGCAGGCAACTCAATGAAGGTTCACCGTCAAAAGGCAGAGCCTTGGAAAGTGACGTTGGTCGATACCGGCGACACAACTCAGACTGGCGGGCGTTTAAAGCGTATTGCCGAGTATCTGGGCGATGAAGATTTTTGTATGACCTACGGTGATGGCGTTGGCGATATCGATATCAAAGCCACCATTGAATTCCATAAAACTCATGGTCGTTTGGCAACCATGACAGCCACCCAGCCCCCAGGTAGATTTGGCGCCTTGGGGCTGGAGGGTAATTCAGTGCGAAGTTTCCTTGAAAAACCGGAGGGTGATGGAGGTTGGATCAATGGTGGTTTTTTCGTTCTGTCTCCCAAAGTACTTGATTTGATTGACAACGATGAGACTATTTGGGAACGCAAACCCTTGGAAGAACTGGCGCGTAGCAATCAATTGCAAGCCTATTTCCACCGTGGGTTTTGGCAACCGATGGATACGCTTAGGGACAAGAATCACTTGGAAAATTTATGGGATTCTGGCAAAGCGCCATGGAAGTTATGGGCATGAACCCATCGTTTTGGCGCGGCCGCAAGGTTTTTGTAACCGGTCACACGGGATTCAAAGGCAGTTGGCTGTGCCTTTGGTTACAGAGTTTAGGCGCTGAATTGACAGGTTTTTCGTTGGAGCCTCCTACCGAGCCCAGTCTATTCAAAGTTGCAAGAGTTGAACATGGAATGACATCGTTGATTGGCGACATTAGAGATGCAAAATCTTTGATGCAAGCCTTCATGGTTGCGCGTCCAGAAATAGTTATTCACATGGCGGCACAACCTCTTGTACGCTACTCCTACGATCATCCGGTTGAAACCTACGCCACCAATGTGATGGGAACTGTGCACCTGTTAGAGGCTGTTCGCGCAGTAGGTACGGTGAGATCAGTGGTTGTGGTGACCAGCGATAAATGCTATGAAAACAAAGAGTGGGTATGGGGGTATCGTGAAAATGAACCCATGGGCGGTTATGACCCCTATAGCAATAGCAAGGGCTGTTCTGAACTGGTTGTGTCTTCCTATCGTTCGTCTTATTTTAATCCGTCCACCTATCAAAAGCATGGTGTGGCTTTGGCGTCAGCTCGGGCTGGCAATGTGATCGGAGGAGGGGACTGGGCAGGCGACCGATTGATACCCGATATATTGCGTGCTGTAGAAGCAGATCAGCCAGCGATGATTCGTAACCCCCATGCTATTCGACCTTGGCAACATGTGTTGGAGCCTTTGATGGGTTATTTAATGTTGGCAAACAAACTCTATGAAAAAGGTGCTGAGTTTGCCCAAGGTTGGAATTTTGGTCCAAATGAAGAAGATGCTAAGCCTGTGGGCTGGATAGTAGAAAAAATAACAGAGCAGTGGGGCAGCGGTGCATCTTGGGTATTGGATGGTCAAACCCATTTGCATGAGGCTACCTATTTGAAGCTAGATTGTTCAAAGGCTAAATCTCACATAGGTTGGCAACCTCGTTGGAATCTAGAAATGGCCATCAGTAAGATTATTGGTTGGCATCGTGCACATCTTGCAGCCGAAGATATGTACCAAATCACGCTTAATCAAATTGATAGTTACTGTAAAATTGATAACTAATTTTAAAACTGTTTTAGATTTCACTTGGGATTGAAAAAAATTTTATGAATGCAAATGTATTTAACGATTTATTCGTGCTTGAAATGGCCAGCAACCATCAAGGAAATCTTGAGCGTGGATTGAGTATCGTAGATCAATATTCAAAGATTGTGCGTTTTAATAACGTGCGAGCTGCTATCAAGCTGCAATTTCGAGACCTTGATAATTTTGTGCACAAAGACTTTGTTAACCGCGAAGACATACGCTATGTCAAGAGAGTCAACGATACCAAGCTTTCTAAAGCTGAGTTTGCTAAATTGGTTGAAGCGATTGTGCGTAGTGGTTGCATTCCGATGGCTACACCCTTTGATGAAAAATCAGTTGACTGGTGTGTAGAGTTCAACATGCCTATCATCAAAGTTGCAAGTGCTGACAATAACGATTGGCTGCTTCTAGAAAAAATTGCTACTACTCGCAAGCCGGTGATCGTTTCACTGGGTGGCTTGTCTCAAAAAGACAATGACGATTTAGTAACTTTTTTTGAAAATAGAAATATCCCGCTTGCGCTCAATCACTGCGTAGCGGCTTACCCGCATGAAGATTCAGAAGCAGAGTTAAATCAAATTGATTTTCTTCGCCAGCGTTACCCCAATCATGTGATTGGCTATTCTTGCCACGAATACCATGACTGGACTTCATCGGTTCAAATCGCTTATGCAAAAGGTGCGCGTACATTTGAGCGACACATAGATATTGATACCGACGGATTTAAAGTTGCTACCTATTCATCTCTTCCCCATCAAATCGACACATGGTTTAAAGCTTGGCACAAGGTGAAAGAAATGTGCGGTCATTCAGGGACCCAGCGCAGATCACCCTTGGACCGTGAGTCTGCGTATCTTGATTCTTATATACGAGGAATTTATGCCAAACGTGATTTGGTCAAAGGACAAATCTTGACTGAAGACGATATTTACCTTTCTATTCCATTGCAAAAGGGTCAAATCTCCTCTCGCGAATTGATGCTTGGAAGTTTTGGCCATAAGATGCTTGCTGACTGCAAAAAAGATGCACCCTTGAATATTGATCTTCTGGATACGCCTTATGCAAAAAATCCTGATTTAAAGAAAGTTATTTACGACCGCGGTCTTTGATTCTTTGAACTTTGTTTAAGCAAAACGTAATTATTTTTGGTGCATCCGGTGCAATTGGCCAGGCTCTTTGTGGGAGTTTTCTGGAAAAAAAGTATGCTGTGACGGCTGTCAGTCGGTCAGGAATGAGTCCTAGTGACGCATTGTCTGATGTTGCATGGTTATCTTGGGATGCTTTTGATAATGATAGTGTTATTCCGATTTGGATTGACTCTGTTAAGTTCAATGCAGTGGTTTGGGCGCAGGGCGCCAATTGCAACGATGACATTCATACTTTTGACTTGAAGCAACACGAAAAATTGTATGCAGCCAATGTCACTTACATTCTTGTTGCATTGCAATGCTTGTTAAAACAAGGATTGCTTGCTTCTTCGGCGCGACTTTGCATCATTAGCTCAATCTGGCAGAACTTGGCGCGAAATAACAAATTGTCTTACTGCACCACTAAATCAGCGCTGCAGGGCTTGGTTCAGTCACTGATGATTGATCTTGGTCGCTCGGGTTATCTTTTGAACGCAGTTTTGCCTGGTGCATTGGATACGCCGATGACCAGAGCTAATCTCAGTCACGAGCAAATCAACCGACTCAAGGATATGACCCCATTGGGCAGTCTTCCCAGCTTGAATGATGTGTGCGAACTCGTGGGGTTTTTATGCTCTGAGCAGAACACGGGAATTACTGGTCAATTTATTGCTGCAGACAGAGGCTTTTCACATGCAAGAGTCATTTGAAGTATCTGCCTCCAGCGGCAGTTACCGAGTAGTTGTAGGCAGAGGATTACTCGAACAATTCATTGCCCGTCATCCCGAAGCCATTTACTTGATAGACGATTTTTTTGAATCTTCACTGCCCATTGCTGTTGACAGACGCATTTTGGTCAATGCCGCAGAGAGCAATAAAGCATTGGAATGTATGGCTGAAATTATTCTCAAATTACGTGAACTGGGTGCCAACCGGTCCACCCACTTAGTTGCTGTGGGCGGTGGCGTTATTCAGGATATCGCCACATTTTCTGCCTCTATCTATATGCGGGGAATCCGGTGGACATATATACCCACCACTTTGCTTAGCATGGCGGACTCATGCATCGGTGGAAAGTCCTCTATCAATGTATTGGGTTATAAAAATCTGATTGGCAATTTCTATCCACCGAGCGAGGTTTGGGTAGACGTCGATTTCGTTGCCACCATGGACCCTGAAAATATAGTAGGGGGTTTATTTGAGGCCGCAAAAATTTGCTATGCCCGAGGTTATGAAGACTTCAAATCTTATCTTTCTGACGGGCCAGATGCGCGAGCCTCTAAAGACAATATCCAGTCAATTATCAATCGGGCATTAAGAACAAAAAAATGGTTTATTGAAACTGATGAATTCGATCAAAAAGAGCGATTGCTGCTGAATTTCGGTCATACATTTGGCCATGCTATTGAGGCAAGTACCCATTTTGGCGTGTCTCATGGGGTAGCGGTCGGTATTGGAATGATGGTTGCCGTTGAGTTCGCTAAAGCAAGGGCATGGCTTTCAGAAACAGGCCTTCAACGGGCACATAGCCTGACAAGTCATATTCTTGCAATGCTTACATTGGATGGCACAGCTCTTGTCGATAACCCTCCCACCATACAGTTAGATTTGACACTGGAAAAATTTAATAACGATAAAAAACACCTTTCACACCAATACAGGATGGTTTGCCCAAGTGGGGATGGTGAACTGGTGTTGGTTTACGAGGAAAAAAATCACGAGATACAAAGTGCAATTGCTTTAGCTTATGAGCGTGCTTTAAATGCTATTGGCTGGAAGGTTGTTCCATTAGTGGCAATACAGTTGAGTTAATCATGAAGCCTTGGCATATTGCGCAGGATTTAGACTTCATTGTTAGAGCAACTGATAGCGTTTGGGCTTCGCTGCGTGGAGCAAAGTTTTTTATCACCGGTGGAACCGGCTTTATTGGTTGTTGGTTGCTTGAGAGCCTGCGTCATGCTAATCAGCACCTCCAACTTGGTATTAAGGCCACCATATTGACTAGGGACCCGGAAGCTTTCAGGGCGAAAGCACCTCATTTATTCAATGACGCTGGTTTTACTTTCATGGCAGGCGATGTCTGTCAATTCAAAACACCGCCAGGAGAGTTCACACACTTGATACATGCGGCAACAGATGCAAGTGCTTATTTAAATGAACATGATCCCAGACGAATGTTTGACACAGTGTTATCTGGAACACGGAGAGCGCTGGATTTCGCTGTAGAAAAAGGGGTAGATCGAGTGCTGTTTCTCAGCTCTGGCGCAGTTTATGGCCAGCAACCGTGGGAAATGGAAAAAGTGGCTGAAAACTGGATAGGTGCCCCAAGCTGTGTAGACCCTCGCGCGGCTTATGCTGAGGGTAAAAGAGCGGCCGAAATGTTGTGTGCCATCTATCAAAAACAGTTCGGTTTACAAATTGCCATTGCCCGTATTTTTGCTTTGCTCGGACCTTATCTGTCTTTGGATATTCATTTTGCAGCTGGTAACTTTATTCGAGATGCCATGAATGGTAAATCGATCATTGTGAATGGAAATGGCTTACCTTGTCGCTCATACCTATATGCTTCAGATCTCACTGTTTGGTTGTGGCACATGCTTGTAAGAGCAGAACCAGGTAAGCCCTACAACGTGGGTTCGGATGAATCAGTTTCCATTCGAGAATTGGCTGAAAAGGTATCAGACACTTTGGGGCAAGTGGGGTTTCAGGTGTTAGATGCACCTGATATGGGGTGGAACCACGGTCGATACGTTCCTGACACTGATCTCATTGCACGCGATTTGGGGTTAAATCAGACGGTTACTTTGGCACAAGCTATAGAAAGAACTGCGCTTTGGCATGGATGGAAAGGACAAGCATAAATGAAGTTATCTGATTATGTCGCTCAAAAAGTGGTTGAGCACGGCGTACGGCATGTGTTCATGGTCACTGGTGGTGGAGCCATGCACCTTAACCATTCATTGGGAACCCACAAACAATTGGAATGTGTGTTTAACCACCACGAACAGGCGTGTGCCATAGGCGCTGAAGCCTACTATCGGTTGACTAATCGTTTGCCGATAGTCAACGTCACTTCTGGACCAGGTGGAACAAACGCAATTACCGGTGTTTATGGTGCATTTGTAGATTCCATCGGCATGCTGGTGTTATCTGGACAAGTAAAGTGGGAAACCACGGTAAGAAGCACGGGCATTCCTTTGCGTCAATATGGAGATCAAGAACTGGATATTGAAGAACTGGTGCGCCCAGTCACCAAGTACTGTTTCATGGTGACTGATCCACAAACCATCCGCTATCACCTAGAAAAAGCCATTTACCTTGCCAGCGCAGGGCGTCCAGGTCCCTGCTGGTTGGACATTCCTTTGAATGTTCAGGGAGCGCAGATAGATCCAGAAAGCTTGTCCGGCTTTGATCCATCTGAATTGGATCAGCCATGGAAGCGGACTGACCTCAGTTCAGTGAGTTCGGTCATATTAGAAAAAGTCGCCTCAGCCAAGCGGCCGGTAGTGTTTGCTGGTGGTGGTGTCAGACTGAGTGGAGAGCACGATGCTTTCATCCGTCTAGTAGACAAACTCGGCATTCCGGTGGTTACGGGGTGGAACGCGCATGATGTGATTTGGGATGCCCATCCCAACTACGCTGGACGCCCAGGCACCATTGGTGACAGAGCAGGAAACTTTGCTGTTCAAAATGCTGATTTGCTTCTGATTCTCGGTAGCCGGCTCAATATTCGCCAAGTGAGCTACAACTGGCAAACTTTTGCACGCGAGGCTTACAAAATTTGGGTAGATATCGATGAAAACGAACTGAATAAACCCAATGTCAAGCCTGATATGCCAATACTTGCAAGCTTGGCCGACTTATTACCAGTCCTATCTCAACATTCTTACCTTGGTCCTACGCAGGAGCACAAAGAATGGCTGGCTTGGTGCAAGGAAAGACAACGTCGTTTCCCTGTGGTGTTGCCTGAGTACTGGAGCAATGAGCGGGTCAATCCTTACTGCTTTATGAAAACCCTGTTTGATCAGCTTAAAGAAGATCAAATCGTGGTCACTGGCAACGGCAGTGCTTGTGTTGTCAGTTTTCAAACGGCCGAACTCAAGCCTGGTCAAAGGTTATGGACAAATTCTGGTTGCGCCGCTATGGGTTATGACCTTCCGGGGGCCATTGGCGCTTGTAAGGCATCGGGTAATAAACCAGTTGTATGCTTAGCGGGTGACGGCAGTATCATGATGAATCTGCAAGAGTTACAGACCATTGTCGGTAACAAGCTACCGATCAAGATTTTTATATTGAATAACAGTGGCTATATTTCCATATTTCAGTCACAGCGGATTTTTTTTGCTGGGGTAGAAGTAGGTGGTGGACCTAAAAGCGGTGTGACTTTTCCAGATTTTGGTCGATTGAGCGAAGCCTTCGGATTGCCTTACCGACGTTGTTCCAACCACCAGGAAATGACGCAAGCTATTGAGGATACTTTAGGTGTAAATGGTCCGGCAGTATGCGAAATCATGTTGGATGAAAACATTCCCTTTGCTCCCAAGTTAGGTGCAAAGCAATTGCCAGATGGACGCATTACATCGCCAGCACTTGAAGACTTATCTCCATTTCTCTCAAGGGAGCAGTTAAAAGACAATATGCTTATAGATTTGATTGCAGATCAATGATGGAGTTTTTATAGAAGCCAACTATATATGAACTTTTTGTTTGCGAGCGTAATCCATCACTTTAGTCGTTACTCTAAATACTATAATAGGCTAGAAAAACTTTCATATATAATTTGCACTATTTTGTTTAACTCATTTATATTTAATATTTTATAACAAAATAGATATTAAAATAATAAGTATTTATTTGCAATTAAAAAGTCATTAAAAAATTTCATTTCATCTTAAATCTAAATTTTTTTGAACCTCATATGGAAAATATTCAAACCCAAGCGATAAGAGAAGAGATTACTAAACTCGTCGAAAAATATGCTTCATTAGCATTCGCTCCCATACCATTTCTTCCTGGATTAACAAGCATCCCTCCATCTGGAAAACTTATTGATGGTAATGAAATAAAATATATGGTTGAAGCATCTCTGGATGGGTGGCTAACAACAGGAAGATTTAATTTTGAATTTGAAAAAAAATTAGCAACATTTTTAGGCGTAAAACATTTAATTACAGTAAATTCTGGATCATCTGCAAATTTAGTCGCATTTAGCACATTAACCTCTCCAAAACTTGGAGAAAGATCAATTCAAAAGGGGGATGAGATTATAGGAGTAGCTGCAGGATTCCCAACTACCGTTAATCCAATTATTCAATATGGTGCAATACCAGTATTTATTGATGTAGATCCAATTACACATAATATTGATGCAGACAAAATTGAAGAAGCAATCAGCAGCAAAACAAAAGCAATAATGCTTGCGCATAGCCTTGGCAATCCGTTTAATTTAAATAAAGTTATTGCAATTTGTAAAAAATATGGCCTGTGGCTTATAGAAGACTGTTGTGATGCGCTTGGTTCCACATATCAAGGTCAGATGGTTGGTACATTTGGAGATATCGGGACACTTAGCTTTTATCCAGCACATCACATAACTATGGGTGAGGGGGGAGCAGTATTTACAAATAGTGATGAGCTTAAAACCATTGCAGAAAGTTTCAGGGATTGGGGTAGAGATTGTTATTGTGCGCCTGGCAAAGATAATACTTGTGGAAAAAGATTTTGTCAAAAACTAGGAGGGTTACCTGAAGGCTATGACCATAAATATACATATAGCCATCTCGGTTATAACTTAAAAATAACAGATATGCAAGCTGCATGCGGTCTTGCACAATTAGAAAAAGTGGATTTTTTTATAGAAAAAAGGAAACAAAATTTTGCATTTTTAAAAAATAGATTAAAAAATTGCGAGGAATTTCTAGAATTACCAGAGCCAACTAAAAATTCAGATCCTTCTTGGTTTGGTTTTCTGATAACTTTAAAAGAAAATGCACCTGTTTCAAGGTTAGATATGCTTACTTACTTAGACCAAAATAAAGTAGGCACAAGATTGTTATTTGCTGGAAATATTATATATCAGCCTTACATGGTTGGAGCAAATTTTAAAGTTAGTGGAGAACTATACAACACAAATCGAATTATGAATCAATCATTTTGGATTGGTGTGCAACCAGCATTAACTGAAGAAATGTTAGAATTTGTCTGTAAAAAAATTGAAAATTATTTAGGATTAAATTTTTAAATATACGCAAAATATTTTATATGGCATCAATATTCGATGCAAAAAATTATTGATATATATTAATTTTTTTAAATTATGACTAAAGAAAAAAATGCGTCTAATCCTAAAATTAAACTATTACTTAGCGAATTCAAGAATGTAGTGAAACTTTGAAAAACTGATGGTTGTATGGCTGGGAAAGTTTAGCATTCAAGGCTTATTGACCTGGCAGTCGAAGTTGCTTATGACCAACAAACACCACAGACAAGCTAAAAGATATCAGGTTCACGCCCTTATGAAAGACGGACTCGATCAATATCAGATCGCCAAGTTGCTGGATCGGCACAAGTCCACCTTAAGTCGGAAGTTGAGCCACAACACTGGCTCTCAGGGCTACCGCCCCAAACAGGCTTTTGAGTTGTCTGCCCACAGAGCACAAAACAGCCGCAACGCCAGCAAGGTTGCGCCTTGGGTGAATGTTCAAGCGCAGTTGCTGTTGCAATTGCAATGGAGCCCGTAGCAGATTGCGTGCAAGTTGCAAATCAAATATGCGAAGGTTTACTTGCGTGTTTAAGCTGACAAAGCTCAAGGTGTGACACGCTTTGGAAGAACTTGCGCTAAGAGATGCAAAAGAGAAAGCGCTATGCAGGTAGGCGGGACAAGCAATGACAAATCATCAATAGGCGGCCTGTGAGTAAACGGCTCTTGCGCACTAAAGCGAGAAAACAAGTGGGTCATTGGGAATGCGATATCGTCATTGATACCAGCCACAAAGTTGCGGTTGTGACGATGGTCGAGCACAAAAACGGGTTTGCCTTGATGGCAAAGGTGGAGAAAAAGACGTCTTAATAGCCTGCTCAGCCATTGTGGACAAGCTCAAACCAATCGCTGCAGGGTCAAGACGCTGACCTTTAACAACGTCAAAGAGTTTGCAGTGCATGTCTAAATTGATCAACAACATCAAAGCGCAACCTACTTTGACAGACCCTTTTCCATATGGAAGCGTGGCATCGATGAGAATTTCAACGGTTTAGTGCGCCAATATATCCCCAAGAAAAGATCCATTTCCACAGTCAGCGATGAGGAAATTAGGATGATTCAAAACAGATTGAATAACAGTCCAAGAAAGAGATTTGGATACATAGCACCCGCATAGCTGTTTCAACAATCACACAAACACGTTGCACTTCAAACTTGAATCCGCCAATTAAAAAAACTAAAGAAATTAATAAAATATACGATTAATACAAATAAATTATGATAAATTAAAAGTGTCTATGTAAGTATGAGTAAAAAAATAAACGGTGAAAATAGTGAAAAAAATATATAGCAACAGATTGGATTTTGCGTTAATATTTATATCTAGTGTATTAATATTCTCGATAAATTTTCATTACTTACTAGCCGAAAAATATGGTATGGTTCATCCATGGAATACTTTTTTATTTGATCCTACGCACAGATTTACTGATTGGATACATTCTGTTATACATTCAAAATATTTAAATCCATACAATATGCCAGCTCCATCAATAGCAGCTTATTTTCCATTATTTTACTTAACTGTTTCTAAATTAATATCAACAGATTTAAAATTAGCATTACATCAATATTTTTATATTTCAATAATATTGCATTTAGTATTAATCTATAAAATAAAAACATCAAAAAAAATTAATTTTGATAAATCAAATATTAATCTATTAAAAATTACTTTTATAATATTTTTTTCTTATCCGGTTATTTTTTCAATCGATAGAGGTAACATAGATATTTGGATATTTTATTTAATTGCAATTGGATTTATATTTTATAAAGAACAAAATAATAAAACTTCTTTATTGATATTTGCAATTGCATCTTCACTCAAGGGATACCCAATTGCATTTATTTTATATTTTATATTTAAAAAACAATATTCATTTGCTTTATATCTTATTTTATTATTTCTTCTGTTTGTAATTGTGCCACTCTTGATATTTGAAGGTGGATTTTTTGATAACTTACAATTATTCATGCATAATTTAGCAGGATATAAAAAAATATATGTTATTGGTAGTGGATCATTGTTTGCATCATCTGATCCTTATAATATGATTCGAATTATTGTTCTATATTTATACAGGAATTTATTTGAAATTAAATTAAATGTAGAATTAATGAGCACATATATATATATGCCTTATTTGATTTCTAATATTGCATTAATGATGTATTGCTGTTATTATTTATATCGAAAAAAAATAAATTCAGATATGGTAATTATGACATTCATTTCTTTTGTTGTAATAACATTCCCTAATGTCGCGAACGATTATAAATTATGTATTTTATTACTACCATTACTTTTTTCGTTAATTAATCTAATCAAGCCATTACCATTTTCAATTTATATTTTAATATTATTACTATTAGTGCCCAAAAGCTTCTACTTTATACAAGATAGGTCAATATCGATGGTAATTAATCCAATTTTGATTGTGCTATCGTATATATTATTATTTAATCATATTAAAATTAATAAAAATAAATTGCATGAATTTTAATATTATTTTCATTTAACTAAAGGCCGATACAGATTTGAGGCGCCACTTGTTTGAGTAATTGTTTAAATACCATTTTGGTGTTTTGAATCCCAAATCTTTTCTTTGTATGTTGTTTAATCTGTTTTGACTCATACCAACATTCTCATTATTGGCCGTGGACATCGATTGTTTTCTTGGAGCATATTGGCGCAGCAAACTGTTAAACATCCCATAGCTGCCACGCTCCCAGATGGAAAATGGTCTTGAAAAGTAAGCAGTGCTTTGAAGTTTTTATCAATCAACGCGTGTGTCGCAAATTCTCTCCTGTTATATTAAGTCAATGTTTTTATACCTAAGGGGAAGGACTTTAGGTTGCTCAATATGGCTGAACTAACCAATTCAGAGTTTTTGTTGGATACCTTGCAATCACGGCGTTAGCTCCCCCGAGCGTTGAACAAGATGAAAATAAAGACTTTCATTTCTTTAGAGAAGAGGTATGAGGAATTCGAAATTTAGGGATAGCCAAATTGTTGGTGTGTAAAGCGAAAGAGAATCGGGCGTGCCACTTGCTGAGGCCTGTCGAAAGCACGGCATCAGTAACGCCATCTTTTACCAGTGGAAGAGCAAATATTCAGTTACTTCTGCCATTGAACTCAACGGATCAAGGACCATGAAGCTAAGAACAGTAAGCTCAAGCGCATTTATGCAGAACTGGCGCTAGAAAACACTGCCATCAAAGATATTTAGCCCCGAAAGTTCTAACGCCGACAGCCAAGCTTGTTGTGATTGAGTCGAAGGTCGTGGACCATCAACTCTCTCGAAGCAAAGCTTGCAAATTAGTGGGTTTATAGCAGTCTGCAATGTACAAACCCAAGACAGACTGTGCCACCAAAAATGCAAGAGTGGTTAATGCATTGAATTCGATGGTTTCTGTACTCGCGCGCTGCCGGTTTGGGAAGAGCTTCACCCGGATGCATAAAGATGGCCTTCCTTGGAACCACAAGCGCGTGTTCAGGGTGTATTGCGATATGAGGCTCAACATGAAACGGCGAACAAAAAAGCGGGTCATCACACGTGAGCGTCAGCCGCTTGGCGTCTCAACGCAGTTGAATCAATTATGGGCACTGGACTTCATGCGCGATACGCTCTAAGACGGCCGGCCATTTCGAACACTCAATGTTATCGACGAAGGTAACCGAGAGGCTTTGAGCATAAAGTGTGGAACATCTATTCCATCAGCAAGACTTGTAAGGGCCATGGATCAGTTGATCGAGGTCTATGGCGCGCCCGAGGCGATTCGAATGGACAATGGACATGAAATGCAGTCTTAGACGATCTAGGAATAGGCAAAAGAAAAGGGAATTACGTTGCTATTTGTTCAGCCTGTTAATCCCAATTAGGATGCATTTGTTGAGCGGTTCAAAAGAAGCTTTAGGGATGAGGTTCTCGATGCGAATTTATTTAACTTAATTGCAGATGCTCAAGAGGCCGCTGATGTTTGGGTGATAGATTACAACAAGTTCAGACCCCTGAATCCCGTGGTGATAAAAATCCCATGTCGTTCATTCCGAGGACATTTAAAACAGGAATTTCTAGTTTTGAATTGTCTACCTAATGCGGGGCTTACGAAAGAACGACTGTGAGGAATTTGATCTCGAGAGCTCCTCACCTTAGCATAGTGTTTTCTCTTTTGCTTCTTACAGCGCAAGTTCTTCCAAAGTGTTTTCCCCCAAAGCTTTGTCCGCTTTAATATGCTCATAAATGGTTTCATGGCAGATGCATAATTTTAGGATTTAATTGAATGCGTATCAAACGACATGGTTCTTCATTTACCCATGGCTCAACATTTGAAGTATGGCAACTGTTCTTAGATCGATAGATCGACATCTCGCAAGCCTGATTGGGGCGATAACAGCGTGAGCCGGTTTTGCGGCCTAACTCCCGAGTGTTGGCGTACGTGTGTCGATCCGGCAGTTTGGTGATCTGAGATTGATCGTATTCAGCATTTATGATGTTTAGAATCAGATATCTTTAAATTAGGCCGAGGTGTTTGTTCTTCATCAGCAAATTCGACTACTAGGTCAAGAAGCCTAGAATGCTAAACATCGTCGACCACACAATCATCCGTTAATCAAAGCTGTACTTCAAACTTGAATTGCAAAAAACAAATATAAGAGGGTAGATAATATGTATTTTACAAAGCAAGAGTTATACGAATCAATTAATAAAAATGATTCTAAAATTAAAAATTACTTAGAAACATTTGGATTTATCATAATAAAAGATATGCTGCCAAAAAATGAATTTGTAAATATAAAAAAAGAATTTAATAAACAATTTGAAGAAAGACTTGGAGAAGTATCAATACAAAAAATGATTTTAAATAGGTTGTTTGGAAAAAATAAAAAATATGGATTTAAAGATATCTATTCAAAATTTAAAAGAGCAAGTAGGTATTTATTTATTGGAAATTTTTTAGATAATTCAAATTATTACACTAATATATTTTTTTCGGAAAATTTTCAAAAAATATATAAATATTTAGCTAGTCAAAATTGGATTTACTTTGGGTCAGATGGACAAAAATATATAAGAGCTGGTTATTCTTGGCATAGAGATTGGAATACCAAAGCTCCTGTTTATAAAATGTTTTTTAAAATGTCTAATATCCCACAATTAGGTGGTGATTTTAAAATCATACCTGGAGCACATGGTGTTAATGATATGTACAGTAAGCTAATTTCTGATTCTATGATGTGGCCACTACCTGCAGTTAATTTTTTAGATGGAATGTCTGAAAAAAACCATTTAGTTAAAATTAAAAATCCAAGAAGATATTTTGATAAGTATTCAACTCATTTAAAAGATGTGCCACATGTTAGAATTAAATTAAAAAAAGGAGATGCTTTAATTTTCAATACATCGTTGCCTCACAACCTATCAGAAGGTTTTCCTAATATCAACATTGATATGATGTCTTTTCTTTTTGCACCTAACCCATTTGATAACCTTAAGAATGATACACCCATTGATGACTTAAACTATCTAATAGACTTAATGGTAAATGAAAGAAATTTTTGTAACGTAGAACCATATGGCAATTCATTGATGAAGCATACTTTTTTCAAAAAAAATAATCATTTCATTGAATTTATTAGTAATAATAATATTAATAGTAAATGCAAATATATAGGTGGAAAATTATTTTTTAATAATAAAATTCATCAAAGAGAAATTCCATTTAAATTTTATGAAAAACTGGGTAAATTATACAAGTCAAATATAAATATAAATATGATGCAACCTAATTCACACACAATTTTTGGTAGCTATAGTGATGAACATTTAGGAATAATCTCGAGATATTTATTCGATAATAAAATAATAAATTCATTAAAGCAAAATGATCAATAAAATTATATTTAACAATGTTTGTGTTGATATTCCAATTTATAATCAAGACTCTTACTCTTTGCGAAAATTAATATTGGGCAAATCATCTCGTATTATTACAAAAAAAATATTGCATAATATTAATTTTGAAATAAAAGCCGGTGAGCGAGTAGGCATTTACGGTAATAATGGATCTGGAAAAACAACATTACTTAGGACAATAGTAGGAGGATACTTTCCAACTAGTGGTACATTAGAAATAGTGGGTAGTTTGAGCAGTATGATTGATATTGGCTTAGGACTTGATGCTGAAGCAAGTGGAATTGATAATATTAAATTAAAACTAGGACTAATAAACTCTACATTAAGGAATGATTTAAAAATTATCGAAGAAATTATTGATTTTTCAGGATTAAAAGATTCTATTCAATATCCGTTAAGAACATATTCTTCTGGAATGGCAATGAGACTAGCATTCTCGATCGCTACTTCGGTACAAACAGATATTTTAGTATTGGATGAATGGCTAAGTGTTGGTGATGCTGAATTTGCAGTAAAATCCGAAGAAAAAATGAATCAAATTGTAAATAACTCATCTATAATAATATTAGCATCTCATAATTCAGCCCTTTTAGAAAATTTTTGTACCAGATTAATAAAATTAAACAATGGTGAAATTGTCTCAGATAATTTAATAAAATGAATAAGTTTCATTTTTATATCCCTAATTACACAACCAAATCAAATGGAATTATGTCATTATGGGAAGCGGCTAGTTTGGTTTCTCAATATCGTGATGTAAGTATTCAATCATTTTATATGGGTGAAATAAGTAGTGAGTTGCCTTACAAATTTAATAAATTAATAAGGGACTATAAATCTGATTCTAATACTATTGTAATATATCCTGATTGTATAGTTGGAAATCCATTAAATGCAAAGAAGGTTGTTCGTTATTTAATGTCTAAACCTTACATATTAAATGGTAATCCACTCAACTGTGACGCAAAGGATTTTTTAATTGCATATAGTAATGCTGTTTCTACTAAATTACCTCAATATAATATTTTACTAAGTAATATAGATTTAAAATTTTTAAAATCTATCAAGAGAAAAAATAAAGTATGTATTTATTACGGAAAAATAAGAGTTAATTGTGAATTCACTAACATTAAATACATTCTTAATAACTTTAGTGAAATATATGTGGTGACAAGATCTTTCCCAGATTCTAAAGATATTTTATATAAAAATATTGCTGAGTCGAAACTATTTATAACTTTAGATCCTTTAACTCATTTGGCATTTGAATCTACTTTATTAGGTACGCCTGTTTTTTTTGCGGACAATATTTTTGAATCATTATATTATGATTATAATTATAAATTGCATGGATTTTATTATACGGATAGTTTAAATATAAATAAAATTATTAATTATGATCATAATTCATTGATGCAAAATTCAGCGGAAATTTTTCATAATGAAAATCAAAAAAATAACCAAAAAACTCAAGATATAATAAAAGAGATTGAGGCGTTTATCAATTCAGGAAATAAAAATAATTTAATACAAGAGATAAATAATGATGATAAAAACTTTTATTCTTTAAACTGGGGATTTTCACCAATATTTAATTGTTCGACTGAGAGGTCTGTTATTTTGTATCATATATACAACAGGTTTTTTATACTTTATTTATTGATTAAATGTATTAAATTATTAATTTTTTTGATAAAAGATTTTATATATATAAGATTTAAAAATTATGTTCTTTCGAAAATTGATCAGTCAAGTATTGAATTAATATATTTCAAATTATTTAATTCGGGTTTCAAAAAAAAGAAAGAAAAGCTTTTATTTATTTCTAAATCAAATTATTCGCCTGATGAATGTAAAAAAGATTATAATATAATCATTGATGAAAAGAATACATATCTATCATCAAAATTAATTAAATTACTTTGGTTTTGATTCTAATAAATAAATAATAATTATGAAAAACGAATATATCATTGATTTTATAGAATGCATTAAGTCTTGGCCTTCTTGGTATTACTATGGTCTTCAAGATATAAAAAATAAATATACTAGATCCGTATTTGGTCCTTTTTGGATTTCTATTAGTATTGCAGTTACTATTTTTGCAATGGGGCCTTTGTATAGCATGTTATTTAGAGTCTCCAATAATAATAATAATATTTATTATATTCATTTATCATCAGGATTGATATTTTGGTATTTCATAAGTGGGACGATTAGTGATTCATGCACTGCTTTTATAAGCAACGAATCTTTTATTAAACAAACTAAATTACCATTATTTGTTTATATTGCTAGATTGATAATTAGAAATCAATTTATCCTTATTCATAATTTATTCATACTTGCTTTAATTATTTTTTTTCAATCTAATATTACTTTTAGATTATTGCTATTAATTCCAAATCTATTAATAGTTACCGCTATTTTGTTTTTATTATCATATATCTTAGCTGTTATTTGTACAAGATTTAGAGACCTTGTTCCATTAATTGGTAGTTTATTACAACTTTCAATGTTTCTAACGCCTATATTTTGGATTGCAAATGAAAGCATAGAAAAAAGTCATTATTTGTATCTTAATCCTTTTAATTATATTATGCAATTATTAAGAAATCCGATAGAAAATAAAATTGACTTTAGTTTATATATTTTAGGATTTGAATTTTTTATTGTTCTTTTCATTATTTCATTTATAATTCATCATTATTATAATAAAAAGATTTCATATTGGCTATGAATTTATTTCTAATATTCATAATTCATATTTTTTCATTTTATTGTTATAAGTTCTTATGCATGTGTAAAAATTTGAATCTTAAATTAATTGAGTAATTGTTTATATGCCACTTTGGGTGTTTTGAATCTAAATTTTTTGTATGTTATTTAATCTCTTTTGAATCGTATTAATCTTCTTATCATTGGCCGTGAATAATTTACATTCATTTGGAGCGTATTGGCTCAGCAAGCAGTGAAACCTCCCATTGCTACCGAATTCCCAGCTGGAAAATGGTCTGCCATACTAAGCAATATTATGAAGTTATTTGTTCAATCAATGTATGAAGCAAATTCTATTCCTTTGTTTTAGGCTAGTGTTTTTATAATTAAGACGAAGGGCCTTAGGTTGCTCAATATGGCTGTGCTATCCAAATTAGATATTTTTGTAGAATAAATTAGCGAGATCACAAAGAAATAGCTGCTTTTGGTATTGACCCGTTCCTGACTGCACCCTTGATGTTATCTTCTTGTACGGTTTGGCATTCCCAATGATCAGCTAGACCTCTAGGTTGAATATGCAAGGGGCGTTCACTAAAAGGACGTCTGTGTGTCTGGCGGGAGGTGAGGAGCTTACACGGCCCCTCACCTTAGCATAGTGTTTTCTCTTTTGCTTCTTACAGCGCAAGTTCTTCCAAAGTGTTTTCCCCCAAAGCTTTGTCCGCTTTAATATGCTCATAAATGGTTTCATGGCAGATGCATAATTTTAGGATTTAATTGAATGCGTATCAAACGACATGGTTCTTCATTTACCCATGGCTCAACATTTGAAGTATGGCAACTGTTCTTAGATCGATAGATCGACATCTCGCAAGCCTGATTGGGGCGATAACAGCGTGAGCCGGTTTTGCGGCCTAACTCCCGAGTGTTGGCGTACGTGTGTCGATCCGGCAGTTTGGTGATCTGAGATTGATCGTATTCAGCATTTATGATGTTTAGAATCAGATATCTTTAAATTAGGCCGAGGTGTTTGTTCTTCATCAGCAAATTCGACTACTAGGTCAAGAAGCCTAGAATGCTAAACATCGTCGACCACACAATCATCCGTTAATCAAAGCTGTACTTCAAACTTGAACCCGCCTTGTAATTAATATATTTATTTAAATCTTACATAATATATTATATATTTCTATGAATCACCAATTTTTAATTAGTATTTGTATACCGACTTTTAATAGAGCATTTTATTTAAATAATTCTCTTAACCAAATCAGTTCGGAATTAAAAAATATATCTAAAGGACTTGTTGAAATTTGTATATTTGATAATTGTAGTTCAGACCTAACTGAAGAAGTAGTAGCTAAAGCCATGCAAAATGGATTATCATTGAGATATATTCGAAATGATAAAAATATTGGTTCTGATGAAAATATTGCACAATGCTTTAATCAAGCATTAGGTAAGTATATATTGATCATGGGCGATGATGACCTATTTATTGATGGCGCGCTTATTGAATTAATTAAATACTTGCAATCCACTGAATACGGGTTGGTTTTTTTGAAACCTTTTGGATTCGATAATAATTTTCGAATGGAATTACCATATTCCATTTATCGTACTACTGAATATACAAATAGTAATGATTTTTTAGTAAAAGTTGGTTGCTATATATCTTTAATATCAGCTTGCATAATAAATAAATCATTATTAACAGAAATAGATGCTCGTCAATTTTGTGGTAATAATTTAGTCCAGGTACATTTATGTGTGATGGCAGTATTACGTGCTAACAAAAATTTGTATATTCATCATTATCAAGTGGCTATAAAACGCAATAACAGTAGCGGGTATGACCATTCAAGGATATTTGTCAAAAATTTATTAAATATATTTGACAGTTTTGTAGGTAAAGGTTTAACAAAAAAAGATATCCAAAAAATTGAACGTGACTTGTTATTATTTTATTTGCCCTATTATATTTTAAGAATATTATTTATTAAAAATTGTGATTTGCAAGAAATAGAAAAAAATTATAATGATCGGTATGATGGTAAATGGTTTTATATCTTTGGGATTAGAATCGCTTTTTATTTACCAAGATTTCTTGCAATTGCTTGGGTGGCATTTTTAACATTAGTTGGACGAATTTTGTGTGGAGACTTTATTCGTGGTTTATATTTCTTAAAAAATTATATATATAGAATAAATTTTTTTTTATATAATAATATTAAATTTTTTTAAAAATAATGTCTTATTTTTTATTAGTATAATTATAAATATACAGAATGAATAATAAAAAAATCGGAATTCTTCTTGCGTTGTTCAATGGGGAAAAATATCTTATTGATTTGCTTAATTCCATAGCTAATCAAGATTATCAAAATTGGATTTTATTTGTGTCTGATGATGGTTCTACAGATCATTCTTTGAGGATCCTTCTAAGATTTAGAGAGTATCATAAAAATAATAAAATAATTATTTACGATGGTCCAAGACAAGGTTTTGCTAAAAACTACCTATCATTAATAAGAAGAACGAAAAATTTATGTGATTATTATGCTTTTTGTGATCAAGATGACATATGGCATAAAAATAAATTATCTCGTGCTTTATGTTTTCTTGAACTTCAATCAAATTCAGCTCCAAGTTTGTATGGTAGTAGTACTAGATACATATCGGAAGATGGTGATTTTTTAATGAATTCTTTTATTTTTCAAAATCCACCATGTTTTGAAAATGCTATAGTACAAAATATTAGTGGTGGAAATACAATGGTATTTAATCAATTTGCATCAAATTTAATTGCAAGAACACCTATTAATAATAAATTAGCGGCACATGATTGGTGGACTTATATTTTAGTATCTGGTTTTACTGGATATATCTATTATGATCCAACTCCAAGCGTGGATTACAGGCAGCACACAGCAGCACTAGTTGGTGAAAATCGCTCTATACGGGCCAAATTTTTTCGTGTTAGGAAAGTATTGGATGGGCAATATAAGAATTGGAATACTGAAAATTTAAATATGCTCAATTATTTTGAAAATGAATTGCCTTTAAAAAATAAAAAAACTCTTATTGCTTTTAGAAATATGAGATCTCAAATATTATTTGTGAGGTTGTTTTCTTATTTTTCATCTGAAATAAGAAGGCAAAAATTTTTTGATAATTTAGCTTTATTGATAGCAGTTTTTTTAAATAAAGTTTAATTTTTTTTTTTATATATTTATTAACTATAGCCGAAATTTTTTATTAATTATCATGCCACAAATTATCTTATGGCATAATCTGTTCATTTGTTGAACGCTTTTTTTATTTTGTTATTTTTTTTCGAACTTTATGGTAATCGATAAAGTACTACGGTAGTGTGCCTGATTCAAATTTCGATCCCTCTCCACAGTCAATAAATTAGTTGGATTTCAAGAAGAAATCCAGTTAGAAGTACTGCGTCGCTTGCATCGGACACCTGAAGTTAGTCAGCGCATAATTGCCAAGGAACTTGGTATAAGTCTTGGCAGTATCAATTTCTGTTTCCAGGCGCTGGTGGAAAAGGGCTGGGTCAAGATGCAAAATTTCAGTCAGAGCAAAAATAAATTGCGCTACTCCTATTTTCTAACTCCAATCGGTATCTCTGAAAAGTCAAAGTTGATAGCAAAATTTATATTGCGAAAAGTAGCAGAGTATGAGGCACTGCAAGTTGAAATAGAGTCATTGAAAGCAGAGATTTCAGTTGATGCACAACCCGAAATAGGAAGTCATAGTTGAAGAATATTTTGCTCACAGGCGGAACCGGCTACATCGGGAGTCACACTGCGGTAGTGCTTTCTGAATTGGGCTATCAGGTTGTTTTGCTTGATAACCTGTCAAACAGCAGTGATGTGGTGCTCGAGAAGCTCGCACAGATCAGCGGGCAACAACTTGTCTTCATCAAGGGGGATGTTCGAGATTTAGAATTGATCGAGAAAACCTTGTTAACTTATGAAATTGATGCTGTCATCCATTTTGCAGGATTAAAGGCGGTCGGTGAGTCTGTTGAAAAACCTATCGATTACTACTCAAATAACGTAGAAGGCACCATCAACTTGCTTCAAGCCATGCGTTCGGTAAAGGTAAAAAGACTTGTGTTCAGTAGCAGTGCCACTGTATATGGTGAGCCTCAATATCTTCCCCTCGATGAAAGTCATCCTACCAGCGCCACCAATCCCTATGGTCGCAGCAAGCTTCATATAGAAGAAATGCTGAAAGACATAGCTATGTCAGACAGCGACTGGCGTATCGCTTGTTTGCGTTATTTCAATCCGGTTGGCGCCCATGACAGCGGGCTTATTGGCGAGAATCCCAGTGGAGTACCCAACAACCTCATGCCTTACATTGCCCAAGTAGCTGTCGGACAGCGAACAGAATTAAGTGTATTTGGCGGTGATTACTCCACTTCAGATGGCTCGGGCGTGAGAGATTACATACATGTCATGGACTTGGCCGAGGGTCATGCAGCGGCTTTAAAATTCTTGTCGCATTCAAGCAATTACCATGAATTCAATCTTGGCACAGGTAGTGGTTACAGTGTCCTAGAAATGGTTCGAGCTTTTGAAATTGCAACAGGTTGCAAAGTGCCGTACAAGGTGGTTGCCCGCCGTGCAGGTGATGTGGCTGCTTGCTATGCAGATCCAAAGAAAGCAAGCCAACTATTAAATTGGGTAGCAACCCGTTCGGTAACTGAGATGTGTGAATCCGCCTGGAAGTTCCTTCAAATTAAGCATTATAATATTAAGCTAAATTTAAATAAAACCACAATTAAGTAATAATAATATTTTTTTTAAAAATATCAGTTAAGTTTTAATTAACTTTAAAAGCGCTCTTTATTAATTTGTCGTATAAAAAATCCTATAATAAATAATCATTTACATTTCAATATATAAAACTCTTAGCGACTAATAATAATTGTGATCATCTTTAAAAATTTCCCAAATCTTACATATCTTTGGTATGAGTTATCAACTAAAAGACGCTTCCAATTTTGGTGTTTATTAATTACAATGCTAATTGCATCAGTTGCAGAAGCAATAAGTGTTGGCAGTGTAATTCCTTTTTTATATTTATTAACATCTCAAGATCCTTTAAAATTACCATATTTGGGTAAAGTTGTGCATTACCTAGGAGTTAATGATCCTCAGCAAGTTTTTTTGATTATCACCATATTATTTTCACTTCTTATACTGATTTCAGGTTTCATGCGCTTTACCTTGGTTTTTTTTCAATCAAGATTTAGTCAGGCCATAGGAGCAGACTTGAGTTCTGCTATTTATAAACGTACACTTTATCAACAATATCATATACATATCGCGACTAATAGTTCCCAAATTATTTCTGGTTTATCAAATAAAGTCGATGGCGTTGTGCATCATGTTTTGATGCCTTTACTAAATATATTAAGTTCTATTCTCATGATTATTGCAATAATGCTTGGTCTGTTGGTCATTGATAAGGCAATCACAATAACTATATTTTTATCTTTTGGATTGATTTATTTTATAGTTGCGATGCTTACTAAGAAAAAATTAAGAAAAAATGGAATTGAAGTAAATGAAAAAACTGGAGATCTTATCAAAGTTATTCAAGAGGGTCTTGGGGGAATTCGAGATATTATAATTGATGGTACACAGTCAATTTTTTCTAATCAATTCGATAGAGTTGATAGACAAATGAGACGCGCAAGCGCCAATATTCAGATCATAAGCGCAAGTCCTCGATTCATTGTTGAATCAATTAGTATTATTGCAATTGCATACACCGCTTATGCTTGGCGATCAGTTGATACCCCTCTATCTACAATGATTCCAACGTTAGGGGCATTCTTATTTGGTGCACAGAGATTATTACCAATTTGTCAGCAGGTTTATTCTAGTTGGTCATCCATTAAAGGAGCAGATGCAAGCTTACAAGACATTTTAAGTTTATTAGCACAACCACTGCCAATCAGTACAAATAAAGCGCAATCAGCGCCTTGTGTTTTCCAAAATTATATCGCGCTTGAGAATATATATTTTCAATATCCGCTTGCAGATTCTTGGATATTTAGTAATCTAAATCTTACTATTACTAAGGGTTCTCGGATAGGAATATTCGGTCAAACAGGTTCTGGTAAAACTACTTTAATGGATATATTGATGGGTCTATTACACCCTAACAGTGGAAGTTTGGTTGTTGATGGCGTTCAGATTTCATGCGACGATTATCCGACTAGTTGGTTTCCTCATATCGCTCATGTACCGCAGTCCATTTACTTAACTGACTCCACGGTTTTAGAAAATATTGCTTTTGGCGTACCAAATTCAGAGATTGATTTCAAGCAAGTTTATGATATTTGCAAAGTAGTACAACTTGATGACTTCATTAATAAACTACCAAATAAATATGATACTTCGGTAGGTGAGCGTGGCTCCAAGTTATCAGGGGGACAGCGACAAAAAATTGGTATTGCACGTGCGCTTTACAAAAAAGCTGATTTTTTAATCTTTGATGAGGCAACTAGTTCGCTAGATACTAAGTCAGAGGAGTCCATCATTGAGTCAATCAATAGTCTTGGTCGTGAATTTACGATCATTATGATTGCCCATCGACTCTCAACCTTATCTGGTTGCGATTGGGTTTATGAAATAGACTCTGGCATGATAAAAAAAAGCGGAACCTATGATAAAATAATTCTTGGAAAAAATATTTAAGCGTCGATTAAATGAATTCTGCTATTCTTTATAATTTATTTTATAAATTTTTGATGATACAAATATTAAGTCGAGATGTATTTTTAAAATGAAATTCATTGGAATACTTCCTGTAAAAAATGATGCTTGGTTTATCGAGAAGGCAGCTTTAAGTTTGTCCATGTGGGCTGATCATGTCATGATTTTCGATGAATCAAGTACAGATGGTTCTGAAAAAATATACAAAAAATTAGAATTAATTAACAATATAGAAATTATAAGAGAAAGACCAAAGTTTGATTTTACTACTCCAGATATACGTAATTACATGCTTAATAAAGCAAGAAAATTCGATGGTAATAATCTAATCATAGAGATGCATGCAGATGAAATAATGTCTGCTAAGATTTTAGAACCTTCAACAAGAAATAAACTACTTGAAGACCTAAAGCCTGGCGATGCTCTGATGTTGCCATGGACGACTTTATGGAAGGATCCCATCTTATATCGTAACGATAACTCAGTTTGGACAAATAATAATTGCTGGTTTGGTTATGTTGACGATAGAGTAGTCGAATTTACAGGTCCAGTATTTCATGGACCAAGAGCTCCTGAAAGTTTTCTAAAAAATAAGAAAGTTATTCCAGAATTAGAGGTTATCCATTATCAATTCGTTAATTTATCCAATGAAAGAAGTAAGCAGGCTTTATATCAAATTTTCGAACGAAATCATTATCCTGAAAGAAATGTTGAGTGGATAAATAAAAGATATGCCGTTGCATTTGATGAGAGAATGCTTAGAGTTAGTAAAATCGCACCAGAAAAAATTATGCCTTGGGTTGATCGAGGCATACCTCTGCTAGAAGTGTATTCGGATTCTGATTTAAATTGGAGAGATTTAGAAGTTTTAAAAAATTTCGAAAAATATGGATTAGATAAGTATAAAAATTTAAATATTTGGTATATAAACTGGAATCAAAAAAAACAAAAACTTATAAATCAACAACTTTGGGATGGTAACTTGGCAAGTGTATCCGATCCGCGCGACTTTAGTACTAGGTTATCTCATGCATGGATTATGAAAACTCAACTCTATCCTTTCTGGAGATTTAATTTCATTGTCTTGGTAGTAGAAAAGATATTGGCCAAATTAAAATTTAAAATTTCTTTTTATAAGTAAAATATGAAGCATGATCTAGCAATTGTTATACCAACATTTAATAGGGCGAGTTTTTTAGAGGAAACTCTCAAAACAGTATTTGCTGAAATTAGTCGTTATCCTAATAGAGAAATTTTAGTATACGTATCTGATAATTGTTCTACTGATAATACGGAGAGTATTGTCAAAAATTTTTTAGATCAAGGTATAAAATACAATTGCAATAAATCTAATCTTGGATTTGATGGTAATGTTGATGCTTCAATTTTGCTTGCTGAAAGCGCTAAGTATGTATTAGTACTAAGTGATGATGATTTCTTGGTTCAAGATAGCCTATCTCACTATTTTTCTTTGATTGAGAAGGGTGTATCTGTAGCTTATTGCACTGCTGTCTTTATGTCTCATGACATGCAAGTGAGAAATTTAGAATTTCGTGATGAATCTTTTAAATATCTTAAAGAGCCTCGAACTTACATATTCAACTCTGGGATTGAATATCATGCTGTAACTAAAAAAATAAATTGTGGAATTTCTGGCGTAATGTTCCGTAGAGAACAATACTTATCAATTGATAGGAAGCCATTTATTGGTTCTCAATTTATTCATGTTGGAGTCAGATTCAAAATGTTAGCAGTACAAAACTCTACTATTGGAGTAATTAATCTTCCTCTGATACGTTACAGGATGGGTCCAACTGATGTCTCCATAAAAAAACAGAATGATATTATGTCTGTTGGACTAGGTCTTTTGGATTTGTTCACTAAGGTAGAGTCAGATTATCCATGGTCAGTTATGGGAGTTTTATATAACAAGGAATTAAATTGGGTAAGGGGACTTTTAATAGGAATTAAATCTCGCGAAATACTAGATATTAATATTAGAGATAAATATTTAAAATTACTTTTACCCAAGCGAAATTTTAAATACTTAGATAGTATTATTATAATGACACCTCATTTTGTCTTTAGAATACTTTATAAATTTTATAGAATTTTTCGCTATCAATCTTTCTAATTTTAGTCTAAGTGTATAAAGTCTCTATTATTTTATCAACTTATAAAACAGAGAAATATCTTGAACGTTATTTTCAATCTGTATGTGATCAAACATATTTTGAAAAATTAGAAATTTCTATTGTAATGAATGATTGTTCTGATTACGAGAGAACAATTGTTGAAAAATTCAGATCAAAGATTAATATGATCGTTACCGAGGTACCAAGAGAATCTTTATACGCTAGTTGGAACAAAGCCATTAATCAGTCATCCGGAGATTTACTAGTTACTTGGAATGCTGACGATCTTAGGGTGCCTGATTCAATAGAGCGCATGGTAAATGCTTTTAAAGATTATCCTTCCATAGGATGGGTTTATGGTGACTTTCACATAGTTAAAAAATTTGGTGATTTTGAGGGTAAATTGGTTAAGCAACCCGACTGGGATATTGATATTGCCACATCTGGGGCAATAGGTGGTCCATTTTTTATGTGGAAACGTAACTTAATTTCTCGAATTGGATATTTTGATGAGCAGTTTCTTTCAGGTGCTGATTTTGACTATACCGTCAGACTTTCTTTGATATCAAGCGGCAAGAGACTTGTCGGAACTTTAGGTTATTTTACCAATGAAGGTTTTGGTTTAAGCACAAACAAAACAAATCTTCAGACAATCGAGAGAACCGCAATTCAATTGAGATATGGAATATATCAAACTATAGATATGTACTATATTCCATATGCTTTGAATTATGAAATTAAACATATTTATGCATTAGGACAAGTTAGTAAAATACAAGATTTAGTAGTTAATTACGATACTTTATTGAAGTCAAGAAATATTTCTCTTTATCTAATGATTTTTTTAGGCTGGCGATTTACTCTAAAAACAATGCTTAAAAATTTATATTTCAGATGCATTTGAATATCGTTACACGATCAACTTTACCAAGGGTAATTAGAGGACCTGCTAAGGTTTTATTAAATACAATTAAGGGACTAGAACTAAATAATGTTCAATATTCTCTTGGTCCACATATTGATACTAATGCGATCAATTGGATTCAAGATTCTCCTTTGGGGTTGATAGAGGCTGGATTTTGTAAGCAACCTGTGATTGTGGGTCCAAATGTTGCGGTACTACCTTCAGATTTACCAAAGTTTAGATTTAAAACCAATATAAATTCAATATATTTATTCCCAAGCTTATGGCCTTTACAGCACTGGGAGAAAATGGGTTTTTCTGAGGCAAGAATGCAAATTTGGGCTTCTGGTGTAGATATTGATACATTCCAAAAGTTTAAAAGATCAAACAAGCAACTCAAAAAAGTGCTTGTATATTTTAAAAATCGTGATATATCAACTTTAAACCGCGTACTAACAATCTTGCATCTAAATAAATTTGACTATGTAGTTCTTGAGTACGGTGACTATTCAGAAGAATTTTATCTAAAAACGCTATCTGAGTGTATATTTGCAATATGGTTAAGTGGATCCGAAAGTCAGGGCTATGCAATGCTTGAAGCTATGGCTACTGGCTTACCTGTCATTGTCTGTGATATTAATAAAATTTCAGATAATGTTATTAATATGAAGGATATTGCTAAGCCATATTTTCCTTCATTGCTTGATGCCGTCAAGGTATCTGCTGCTCCATATTTTGATAAACAATGTGGCTATATAGTTGATAATATTGAGTATTTGCCTGAAACAATAAATAAGTTACTGGATGAATATCAAATTTTGGATCCTTCTGGTTATGTAAAAATCAATTTTAATTTGAAAAAATGTGCTTATGATCTCATTAATATTGCACAATCTATTAAAATGAATTCTGATACAAACTCTAAGATCATAAAACCAAATTTTTCTCGACTCTTACGATTATCTGACTTGATGACTCGCAAAACTGCCTGGGCTAATCTTTATTGGAAGGTAAAAAATCGATGGATTTAATTAAATATTCCAGAGACATTACATCTCAGTATGGCGAGGATGGAATCATTGAGAAAATTATAGAAGTCATAGGAGATAAGATTTCTAAATATTCAGTTGAGTTTGGTGCATGGGACGGTAAACATTTAAGTAATACTTGGAATTTAATTCATAATTACAATTGGTCTGGATGCTATATTGAAGGAAATTATGAAAGGTATAGTCAACTTAATAAGTCATATCTTAATGATGATCGTATCTCTTGTATCCATGCGATGGTTTCAGATTCATCAAATTCAACAAATTGCCTTTCTAATTTATTAAAAAATATAGGTGCTCCAACTCATATAGGGTTAATATCTATTGATATAGATGGCAATGACTATGCAGTATGGAGGGATTTTTCAGGTTTCGAGGTAGATATTGTTTGTATCGAATTTAACCCAACTTTGCCGCCTAATTTAGAATATGTGGATGTAGGAGGTAGGGCATTTATGGGATCTTCAGCTCTATCCCTTACAAAACTGGCTCAATCTAAAGGTTATGAATTGGTAGCATGTACCTTTTCTAACTGCATTTATGTTAGAAGCGAATATTTCCCTTTATTTAATATTGAAAATAATGCAGTGGAAGAATTGATGCCAATGGATGGCGTTACATATGTGTGTCGTAACTTTGCTGGCGAGGTTGTCTTTAGCAATAAAAATATAGTTGATCCTATGATTGGCTTAATTGTATATAAGTCCCCCCGGAAGTGGATTAAATTGATATTGAGAAGAATCAAATCATTTAGATTTTTAAAAGATACATATCCTTAATTATTAAATATTTTATATTCTTATTATGCCTAACTCTAATTTAAAATTATCAGTAGTCATACCATGCTTTAATGAGTCCCAGAGTATTCATGAATTACATAAACGTGTTTCCGAAATATGCAACACTGTAGTAAGTCAAGATTATGAACTTATACTGGTTAATGATGGTTCAAAAGATAATACTTGGCAGTTAATGTGTGAAATCGCCAAAAATGATAGACGACTATTGGCAATTAACTTATCTCGAAATTATGGACATCAGATCGCATTAACTGCTGGGTTAGAGCTAGCAAAGGGAATTCGCATTCTTATATTGGACGCTGATCTTCAGGATCCTCCGGATTTACTTCCTAAGATGATGGACAAAATGGATCTAGGTGCCGATGTAGTTTATGGTCAAAGAATTGCAAGGACTGGCGAAACAGTTTTTAAAAAGGCGAGCTCTTATCTTTTTTATAGATTCCTAAATAGTTTGGTTGATGTGTATATCCCTAACGATACTGGTGATTTTCGTTTAATGAGTAGAAGAGCGCTTGAAGTTCTCAATAGCATGCCTGAGCAGCATCGCTTCATTAGGGGAATGGTTAGCTGGATTGGGCTGAAACAGGAGCCTATTTTTTATGAACGTGCAGCGCGATATGCTGGTCAAACCAACTACCCGCTATCGAAAATGATTAAATTTGCTATTGATGCAATTACAAGTTTCTCAATAAAGCCTTTAAGAATGGCTACTTATCTAGGAATTTTTACTAGTCTGATAAGTATCATTTCAATGATATATATATTAATTAATTACTTTATTGGCAGAAGTGTTGAAGGGTGGACATCGCTCGCATTGATAGTTATGGCACTGGGAAGTCTTCAGTTAGTTATGATTGGAGTGATTGGTGAGTATTTGGGAAGGCTTTATCTTGAGGTAAAAGGCAGGCCACTTTATGTAATTGATGAAGTAGTTTCATCAACAAGTACAAAACTACATTAATGAAATCAACTATTAATCCATAAATAATCTTAGATATATGACCGAATATGATAAGCAATTATTAGAAAAAGAATTTGACTTTTTGGCAGATGAGTACGCTAAAGAGCATCAGAAAAATATTCGAATTTCTGGTGAAACACCTGATTTCTTTTCCGAATATAAGATACGTGATTTGAAGGCATTAACAAAATTTCAATGCTTCTTACCTAAGACAATATTTGACTTTGGTAGCGGGATAGGTAATTCGATACCTTTTTTCAGAAAATACTTTAAAGACTCCCAATTGATTGCAGCAGATGTTTCTTCTCGAAGTATAGAAATTTCAAAAACAAGATTTCCTGGACAAGAAAAATACCTATTAATTGATAAATCTATCTCGATTACCACAGAGTCTCAGGACTTGATATTTTCAGCCTGTGTTTTCCATCACATACAGCATGATCAACATATATATTGGTTGAAGGAATTATATAGGGTGGCAAGTTTAAACTCTATGATTGTAATTTTTGAGCATAATCCACTTAATCCATTAACGGTATATGCAGTTAATACCTGTCCGATAGATATCAACGCTAAATTAATTAGATCAGGGCAATTGAAGAAAAAATTAATTTATTCTGGATGGTCAGATATAGAAATTAGTTATAAATTTTTCTTTCCATCTTTTTTACGATTTTTGAGACCTCTAGAGAAGTATTTGTCTTGGTGCTGTTTTGGTGGGCAATACTTAATTTCAGGAAGAAAGTATAAAGAAAAAATCCAGTCTGAAGGTCAAGAATAAGGAAGTTGAATGCCATTTACTTTCATCAATTATACTAATAAAAAATCTACGCTAATTCAAAATGAGTTTAGTCATGAGAGTTTTCAAATTTTTGCAATTATATTAATTGCGCTACAACTTGCCTTATTCTGTTTTAAAATTAATGATAATTTTTATGGTTCTGATTTTGGAAATTATTGGCAAGGAGCACAGTCAATTCTAACCGGTAGTGTTTACTCTACGCATGGAAGCAACCTAGTACCTGATAGCTTTAGACCTTTTGGTTATCCATTGGTATTAGCTGTATTTATTTTTATTTTTAATCAAAATTATCAATTTTATTTGATTGGATTTCAAGCTTTTTTATGTTTATTAATGTTGATATTAACTTTTAATTTATTAAAAAAGATAAATTTATTAAATACTAAAAGTATTATTATTGTAACTATTTTATTTAGTCACCCAACTTGGCTATACACAGCAACTCAGATGCAGTGTGATATTTTTGTAGCTTATTTTGCTTTTTTATATATTTATTTTATTATTAATTTTTATAACACAAGAAAATCAAAAGATCTCTATCTCGCTGTAATTATGATTTCAGTATCTTTGTATTTTCGACCGTTTTATTTATATTTTATACCACTTATTATTATAAGTATAGCAATATGGGGGCGAACAAAATCAGCTATTATTGCTGCACTTATTTTTTTAATAATCACTACGCCGTGGATTGCTAGAAATAAAATTGTATTGGATTCGTATAAATTTTCAATGCTCGGCGATATAGCGCTAGCATATATTGCAGGAGATACCATACGACACGCACAGGGCATGGATCAAAATGAAGCCTATTATTATATCTTACGAGAAAGTGGTGTTGGAGAAAATTTTGAAAATAGTAAAGAAAACCCTGATATTTATAAAAAACTAAATAGATATTCAATTAATGTAATAATCCAAAATCCTTTTGCTTTTGTGCAAGCTACAGGCCGAGGATTAATAAGAGTTTTTATTATGCCTCATGAAATTTACAAGTTGCAAGAAAACACTACTATCCCCATTGATAAATTTATAGATAAAATAAGAAAAACACCAATGGAATTATTATTAAACGTAAATATCTATTTTATTTATTTATATATTTTACCTATTCTTATTAATATATTTGTTTTATTAAACATTGCAATATTTATATTTAAAATTAGTATGTGGCTTCCCCAAAATTTATGTATTGTATTAACTGCGTTATCTATTTTTTTCTATGGATTAATTCTTCCAGGAGCTATCAATAAGTCTCATTACATATCACTTTATTATTTATCTGTTATTTTAATAGTTGTTTTTACTATGAATCGGTTTGGTGAGCGTATTTAAACTGTTTTAAATGATAGCTTTTAAATGTCATTATTTAAATTTTACTTTAATTTTTATTATTAATGTTTTGTGTATTTAGTTATTAAAAATTATATATATAAAAATAAATTTCAAATTTATCGATTTGTATTTGTTGGAATCATAACTTTATTAACGCAATTATTTATCTTTTACATTTGTGCTAATTATATAGGCCTTGTTCTTTCATTGTCGTCCACAATTGCATACTGGATTACAACTTCATTACATTTTATTTTAAATCGTAATTATGTTTTTAATATTACAAACAAGTCAATAATAAAACAAAAATTAAAATATATTTTTATGATTTTTTCTAATTATATAACAACTATATTGGGATTGTATATTACGGTTAATTTTTTAAAATTAAATCCCTATTTAAATATAATTTTTTCTACATTAATCAATTCAATATTTAATTATTTATTCATGAGAAATTTTGTCTTCAAATGATAATTATTACACTATAAATATCTATCTTCTAAAAGTTAAAATAATTCAGAATTTTATCGTTTTATTTTTATTTTTCATTAGATAATCGACATTAACTTTGAGGTTATTTATTAATTTTAATATCATTATGTTATTTACTTTAACAAATAATTTATGATTGTCAGTCAAATTTTGGGTGGCCTTGGAAATCAGATGTTTCAATATGCTGCGGGACGTGCCTTGTCTCTTGCAGTTGAACAACCTTTTTTACTAGATCTTCGGGGTTTCAATAGCTATGCTTTACATAATGGATTTGAGTTAGGCAGGATTTTCTCAGCACAGTTTAAAGAGGCTACTGCAAGCGATATCAGTTTTATGTTGGGTTGGCGTTCTCCGGAATTGGTTCGCAAAGTGCTAAAGCGCGTTAAGTCGCCTTTATTGAATGGCACATGTTTAGCAATAGAACCGCATTTCAATTACTGGGCTGGGATAAGAGTGGGTGGATTGAATCGTTACTTGATGGGGTACTGGCAATCAGAAATGTATTTCAAGGACCATGCCAAAGCGTTGCGCTCAGATTTCAAATTCACGTTACCTCTCGATGAGATCAGTCTAAATATTGCACAATGCATTCAAAACAATAATGCGATCAGTTTGCATGTGCGTCGTGGTGACTACATCACGCACGCGCCAAATTCCAAAATATTAAATGTATGCTCAGTAGATTATTACAACAAGGCAATTGACTACATTAGTCAGCGTGTTGGATCACCTCATTTTTTCTTGTTTTCAGATGATATGGAATGGGTGAAAGCCACCCTAAATATTCCCTTTAAAAAGACTTATGTAGAGCACAATCGTGGCGCCGATAACTATCGCGATATGCAACTCATGCATTTGTGCCGTCACCATATCATTGCAAACAGTTCCTTCAGTTGGTGGGGTGCATGGCTAAACCCTTACCCTGACAAGCTTGTAGTTGCGCCGAAATCATGGTTTTGTGATGGAAAAGTGGAAGATGATTTGATTCCTCCAGAGTGGACCCGGTTGTGATTAAGAATGGGTTAGAAGTAGCGCCAGTAAGCGTCATTATTCCTTGTTTTCGGTGTGCTGACACTATCGAACGTGCTCTCGACTCCATACTGCGCCAGACCATGTTGCCTAGCGAGATTCTCTTTGTAGAAGATTTAAGTGCAGATGAAGGGGAAACTCTCGATAAGCTTCATGAGCTCGCTTCAGCACATCACGGGAAGATAAATTTTCGGGTTTTGTGCATGGAGACGAATGGTGGGCCAGGAGAGGCTCGAAACTTGGGGTGGGCATATGCAACCCAGCCATATATTGCCTTTCTTGACGCAGACGATGCATGGCATCGCAGCAAAATTGAGATTCAATATCTGTGGATGAAAGCCAATCAAGATGCGGTCCTAAGTTGCCATGAAACCATTGTTTTATCTGATCCTGAAAGAGAGCTTCACATAACAAAGAATCATGTTCAAGCCGATGCCATAAACGCATACCGTATGCTCTTTTTCAATTTGATTCCTACGCGTTCAGTAATGCTAAAAAATTCTGTCAATGAGCGATTTGCAAAGGGGATGCGATATGCGGAGGATTATCACCTCTGGATTCGTATTGTTTTCTCTGGCCAGCAGGTATATCGACTGCGATTGCCTTTGGCTTTTTCCTTCAAGCGTGAATTTGGTGGCAAGGGGCTTTCAGGAAATTTGCTTGCCATGCAGCATGGTGAAAAGTTGTTGTACAAAAGTTTATTGTCGGCAGGTCATATTAATTATCTGTTTTACGTAGCCGCAATTTTATTTTCCTATATCAAGTTTTGGCGTCGTATGCTAATGGTTGCCATTTCTACGGGCAATGCCGATCTGCAAACTTGATTTGCAGTAATCCAAAATGAAACAAACCCTGGTATTTGTAGCCACCACTCCTTTTTCTGTGAACGCCGCTTTGCGTACGCATTTGCTTGCACTTGTTAAGATCTATGAAGTGACATTGTGCGTCAACACAACCGCTTATCCTTTAGTTGAAGAGTTAGCATCAGCCGTGCATGTCCAGCACATTGATATTGTCCGAAAGATTGCGCCCTGGCAGGATTTGTTAGCCCTATACCAACTTTTTCGTTATTTCAGAAAAATACGGCCAATAACAGTGCATAGCTTGACGCCCAAAGCTGGTCTGCTGGCAATGATGGCGGCATTATTGTCTGGAGTACATTTCCGTTTTCATACTTTCACAGGACAAGTTTGGGCAACCAGGTCCGGCATAGGGCAGGAGTTACTTAAAGGCATCGACCGTTTGATAGCTCTATGTGCTAGCCAGGTATTTGCAGATAGTGCTTCGCAATGCCGTTTTTTGGAAGATGAGGGAATTGTCCGGCAGGGTAAAGTGACTATGCTAGGACAAGGTTCAATAGCTGGCGTAGATCTGGCGAGATTTCATCCCGATGCAGAGGCTAGAGTTGCATTGCGAGATCAAACTGGTGTTCCAGATGCAGTTCCAGTGTTTCTCTTTGTCGGGCGTCTTGTACGAGACAAGGGTGTGTTTGATTTGGTCAAAGCCTTTGCTTCGCTAAGTGTTAGGCATGGGCATTGGGAACTTTGGATAGTTGGGCCTGATGAGGATGGGTTGCAGTCAATCCTCCAGACCGAGGGCGAGCGGCTCGGTGCACGCATCCGATGGTTTGGACCCACTCTTTTGCCGCAAAGTTATATGGCGGCGGCTGATATCTTCGTACTGCCGAGTTACCGCGAAGGTTTCAGTTCGGTGATTATTGAGGCTGCAGCCTGCGGCATTCCTACTATAGGAACTCGGATCAATGGGATTGTCGATGTCATTATCGAGGAATCCACAGGCTTCTTAGTCAATAAGGGAAATATCAGGGAACTAGCACAAGTGATGGAACGCTTAGGCTCTGACCGTAAATTGTTATCTGATATGGGGCAGGCCGCAAAAAGCAGAGCTATAGAGCATTTCTCTAGTTCAACAGTTTCTGCTGCTTGGTTGTCGTTTTATAGTTCTGTATTAAAAGATAAGGTTTGAGAATCGTGCAACCGTAATAAATTCAGTGGAAATTAAATGGTAATTTTTATATAACAACGCTGATATGAATTTAATTAGTTATCGTAACTCTCAATAGTAAATGAAAAAAACCTTTGACCTTGTGCTTGCCTTGTTGGTATTGCCATTTGTATTGCCGTTATTTGGATTACTTGCCGCCATAGTTATCCTCACTTCACCCGGCCCTGCGCTTTACTGGAGCGACCGAATCGGTCGCAATAACCGTTTATTCAAAATGCCTAAGTTCCGCAGCATGCGCATAGATACACCAGCTGTGGCGACACACTTGCTCTCAAACCCGGAGCAATGGTTGACACCTATAGGTTCATTTTTACGCAGATCGAGTCTGGATGAACTCCCGCAGTTATGGAGTATTTTGAAGGGCGACATGAGTTTTGTCGGCCCGAGACCTGCCTTGTATAACCAAAATGATTTGATTGAATTACGTACACAAGCAGGCGTACACACACTCCAACCTGGGTTAACGGGTTGGGCTCAAATCAATGGACGCGATGAGTTGCCTATACCTGTCAAAGTTAAATTCGATATTGAGTACATGAAACGCAAGTCATTTCTATTCGATTTATACATTTTGTGGATGACCTTTTTAAAGGTTATACATCGTGATGGTGTTACTCACTGATTTTTTTGACAATATAAGTACAAGACTAAACCAACTTTGAAAAATATATTCAGACAACTTGCTATTCCAATGCTGGCTTTGCCACGCATGTTTAAGCGTGCTTTGGTTCTGGTGTTAGATGCATTTTTATGTGTGTTAACGGTCTGGCTGGCGTTCTATCTTAGGTTGGGTGAATTTCTACCTCTAAATGATACGTCTTTGTGGTCTCCGCGTATAGCTGTCCTGCTGTCCTTGTCTATAGCTATACCTATTTTCATTTACTCTGGTCTGTACAGAGCAATCTTCAGATACAACGGATTACCAGCGCTTATGGCTGTTTCAAAAGCCATGTTGATTTATGGTCTTTTGTATGCCATTACTTTTACTATCGTTGGCGTACAGGGTGTGCCAAGAACCATAGGCTTGATTCAGCCTGTGCTCTTACTCATCTTTGTCGGCATGTCGCGTATGTTTGCACGATTTTGGCTCGGAGGTTTGTACCTAGATATTCTGCGTAAAACTCAATTGCCACAGGTATTGATTTATGGCGCAGGCATAGCCGGACGGCAACTTGCGTTAGCGATGGCAAACAGTTCAGATGTGAAAGTGATTGGTTTTTTAGATGACGATAAAAAATTGCATGGCAGCTTATTGAATGAACTGCCGATATACAACCCCTCAGACTTGCAAGAGATAACTTCTTCACTGTCTATTACCGACGTCTTGCTTGCAATGCCCAGTGCGTCCCGCGAGCGTCGCAATGCCATATTGACGAATTTGGCTGAATTTAAGTTGGCGGTGCGTAATTTGCCTGACTTGGGTGACATCGCCACAGGTCGCATCAGCATGAATGACGTGAAGGAACTTGATATTGACGACTTGCTTGGGCGCGAACCGGTTAATCCTGATGAGACACTTTTATATAAAAATATTCGTTCAAAAACGGTACTGGTAACTGGTGCGGGTGGCAGCATAGGCAGTGAGTTGTGTCGACAAATTCTTATGGCTAAACCTCTGAAACTATTGCTTTTGGATATGAGTGAATTTGCCCTTTATCAAATTCACCAAGAGCTAGAAGATATTTTGACTCGTCCTGATTTTGATGAGTTAACTCCTTTCACAGATGGAATAAGCGATATTCAAATCATCCCGTTGCTGGGTTCGGTGAGTGATGAAACGCGAATACAGTTGATCATGTCAACATGGCGGCCTGATACTGTTTACCATGCTGCTGCGTACAAGCATGTGCCATTGGTAGAGCACAACCCTGCTGAAGGCGTGTACAACAATGTATGGGGCACATTGATTTGCGCTCAAACTGCTTTGCAATGCGGGGTGAAAAATTTTGTGCTTATCAGCACCGATAAAGCCGTTCGACCAACCAATACCATGGGGGCTTCCAAGCGATTGGCGGAGATGGTGTTGCAGTCATTGGCAGTAAAAATACAGTCCTCAGAAAAATTACAAGAAAAGTCAGATTCACACACATGCTTTTCAATGGTTCGATTTGGCAATGTTTTGGGTTCCAGCGGCTCCGTTGTTCCTCTGTTTCGTGAGCAAATAAAAAAAGGCGGCCCCATCACTTTGACTCATGCAGACATTACCCGTTATTTCATGACCATACCTGAAGCAGCCCAGTTAGTGATTCAAGCTGGTGCCATGGGCGAGGGTGGAGATGTATTTGTTTTAGATATGGGACAACCTGTCAAAATTTATGATTTGGCTAAAAGAATGATCGAATTGTCTGGTTTGAGCTTGCGCGATATCAATAAACCAGATGGTGATGTTGAAATCAATATTACGGGTTTGCGCCCTGGTGAAAAGC
>Ga0214919_10001196_pt1 | contig 43202 bp, 35 predicted proteins | sample LL1503_MetaG_FD_177994 | JGI IMG/M metagenome (GOLD analysis project Ga0214919, IMG submission 177994) | Freshwater microbial communities from Lake Lanier, Atlanta, Georgia, United States - LL-1503 | ecosystem: Environmental > Aquatic > Freshwater > Lake | place: USA: Georgia | collected... | reverse complement strand
CCAAAAATTGGACTTTTCTAATATTGATTTTAATGCGAATGGAAATAAAGACTTCCAAGATAATAACAACCAAAATGTGGACAATTATTTACTTAACACAGATTTGAAAAAACCTTTCACACCTCCAGTAGCAAAAAGCGTGATTAATGGTAAAGCGGACGAAAAATCGATTGAAGGCCTTAAGCCCTACTTCAGCAAACAATTGTACTCTTCTAATATTGTTTATTCAGAAAATCAAAATGCAAACTTCCAAGATAATAACAACCAAAGTTTGGACAACAATTCTATTAATATTTATTCAGAAAATCAAAGTGCAAACTTCCAAGATAATAACAACCAAAGTTTGGACAACAATTCTATTAATATTTATTCAGAAAATCAAAGTGCAAACATCCAAAATGTAAGCAAAAAATCGGTGAATTTACAAGATGCTACCCACGCACAAAAATTAAATTTAAAAAATAGTAATGAAATGTTCTATACATTTGGAAAGTAGGGTATATAATTAATTTTCCTTCCTTCCAATGTAAATATAAACTCCACCATTTGCAAGAGGTATTGCATCTGTATATGAAAATCCGCATGATGTAAGTAAGTTTTGCATTTGGTTTGGAGTTAAAAATTCTTGTATACTATTTGATAAATATCTGTATGATGGCTCATCTTTTGCAATAAATTTTCCAATTTTTGGCAGAATATGATTTAAATATTTTTTATATACTGTGTCGCATGTTTGATTTTGTAAGTTTGGGGAAAATTCCATGCAATATAAATATCCACCACTTTTTAGCGCTTTATAGCAATTTTCAAAACCCAATTTAATATTAGAAAAATTTCGTGCACCAAAAGATATAGTTATAAAATCTTGAGAATTTTTAGAAATAGTGATTTCTTCTGCTGTACTTTGTATAAAATTTATATTACCCAAGGAAATTCCAAAATTTAACAATCTTTTCTTTGATAAATTTAACATTTGTATATCTGGATCTATTAAATTTGCAGATTTTATTTTATTTTTATGTTTTGAAAATAATAATTTTGCAATATCCCCAGTTCCACACGAAAGATCTGTAAAAATTGCATTATTTTGAATATTTATAATATCTATAAATTTTCTTTTCCAAAGCCTATGAATTCCAAAACTTGTTAAATCGTTCATTATATCATATTTTTCTGCAACGGATGAAAAAACATTCGATATAAATTCTCTATTTTTATCTGCAAAGTTAATCATCTTAAGCTCTTTCACGGTATTGCCTTGTTTCAATATTTATAACTATAATTTCATTTTCTTTTATAAAAGATGGAACTTGAACTGTAATTCCATTATGTAATTTTGCTGGTTTTGAGAGATTATTTACCGTTGCACCTTTAATTTCTGTTTCAGTTTCTATAACCGTTAATTTTATATTTTCAGGAAAGATGATTCCAACAAATGCTTCGTCTATTAATTCAATTTTAAGCTTTATATCATCTATCAAAAAAACATAATCTTCGCCAATATCTTCAATATTCAAAGTTAACTCTTCGTAGGTATCCATTCTTAAAAAAGATGCAGTTTTGTCTTTTAAATAGGAAAATTGAACATCTACAGTTTCTAAAATTAACCTGTCAACTTTGTCCTCAGACCTAAATCTTTCATTTAATTTTGTTCCAGTTTTTATATTTTTCATTTCTGCTTGAATAAAGGCCCCACCTTTTCCTGGCTTTACATGTTCAGTGGAAATAACTCTCCACATTGCGTTATTATGGCTTACTATAAAGCCTTTTTTTAATTCATTTGCGGATATATTCGCCATTTTTTTATAATTATATGTATAATATATTTATTATAATTTAATTTACAAGTAATTTTCATTAAAATGAAACAATAATTTATAATTAATGTAAATTACGTAATAATTTTTCAGCTTTTAAAAGATTTTTATCATTTTCTGTCATGATTGGAATTTTTAGAAAAAATCCCATTTCTTCAATTAAATCTCTCGTTGCGTAACCTAAAACCCCACCACCAGTTAAAGACATTCTTTTTACACTATTCCACTTTGGTTCATCTAGACTTAAAATTATAGCGTATTTTGGTTTCTTCATTGGAAATGCAGCAAAAATTGATAATAGATTTTTTTCTTTTGAATATTTCCCATTTAAATTTATCTTTATGGCGGTGCCACTTTTTCCACCTATATCATAAAATTCTGATTTTATTTTTCTTCCTGCTCCAAATTGTACAACATTTCGCATAACGCCCTTCATTTGATTTGCTATATCTTTTGTAAGTATTTCTTTTTCTAAAAACAATTTATTTTTACTTTTTAACAAGGTTAAATTTGTAAATTTTCCATCATTTAAAATTGAAATCATTGCACGCAAAAGATGAGCTTGCGTTACCGCAATTCCATGCCCATAAGACAGGGTAACTGAAGCAATTCCATTCCATCTTGATTTCGATGGAAGAATAAATCCACCATTTTCAGGTAATTCAAGATTCATTTTTTCACCAAATCCTAATTCATAAAAAAAGTTTCTTTGTTCCGTCGCACCAATATCTAAGGCAATTTTTCCAGAGCCAATATTTGAAGAATACATAGCAATTTCCTCGATTGTCATTTTTTCCCCTATACCTTTTTTCATCTCAGATATTTTCCAGTTGCCAATCTCTAAATCATCCGCAATGTCGTAAATTTTATCTAATTTAAAACCATGTTTCAAAGCAAGAGCTGTGTTTATAAGTTTAAATATTGATCCAAATTCATATACCCCAAGAGAAAATTTATTAAAAACCCTGTCAAATGTCATAGAGCTTTTATCATTTGGATTATAATCTGGAAGGCTAACTGCTGCAATAATTTCACCATTTTCAATATTTGCAATCATTCCAAAAGCTCCATTTGCTTGATTATTTTGCATTAAATCTTGCAAACAATCGTATAAAAGTCTTTGGATTTGTACATCTAAAGACAACTCTACAGAATCATTTTCTGGCAAAATCATTCCTTGAGAAATTGATTTTTCAATGCCAGATATACCAATTCCATCATCTGAAACTACTCCTAAAATATGAGAAAATAAACCATCATGAACATAATATCTAGATTTTTTTTCTTGAAATTCAATGCCAATTACGCCACCATCTAATAATGCTTTTTTTTCTGCACCAGAAAGACCAAATTGAATTAAAATTGATGCATTTTTGATATATTTTTTTTCTAAGGCTTTTGTTAAAATTTTATCATATTTATTTTTGATTTTTGGTAATAATTTTATAATTTTTAAAATTTCTTCTTCTACATTCAATACATTAAAAGGGCGAAAATATAAATCGTATGAATTATAATCATTTGCTAAAATATGTCCATTTCTATCGATAATTTTAATTCTATCTCCATTATTATTTATTCCCAATGTGTATTTATTGTTTTTTTTTGGATGAATATTGCATGTATAAAACAAAGATATATTTAAAATTATAAATAAAAAAAATACAAAATAGGCGGTAAATCTTATTCTTTCGTTACTTTCCTTATCTAATTTTTTAGTATATCTTTTTACTTTAAGATAAATTTTTTTAAAAAATTTATAAATTAGATTTCTTGAAATACAAAATATGCAGCTTAAATATTTAGTGTTTAATCTTAATATTTGCAATAATTTAATTTTCAATATCTTGAGGTGTAAATTTTTCTTCATAAAATTCCATCAAGTCACCGATTTCAAATAAAATATCTTCATTGAATTGAATACCGCATTCATAGCCCATTTTTGCTTCTTTTACATCATCCTTAAATCTTTTTATAGTTTTGATACTTGATATAGTTAAAGGTGCTTCCGATTTTCTGAATATTTTTCCAATGCAACCACGAATAGCAAACCCACTTGTAATCATACATCCTGCAACACAATTAATTTTCACTAATCCAAAAACTTGACGAACCTCAGCTTTTCCGATTAAAGTTTCAGTTCTAATTGGCTCTAGGTTGCTGCTTAAAATTTGCTTTACATCATCAATTAATCCATAAATGATATTATTAACCTTCATTGTAATTTCTGGATTATTTTGTAGTACAATTTTTGCACGAGCATCGGCTACAACATTAAAACACAGTATAAATCCATTTATAGATTTTGCCAAATTTGCATCAGATTCACTTACATTCCCAACACTTTTGTGTATAATTTTTATATTTAAATCTTTATGATGAAGTTTTTTTATCATGCCCGATATGGCATCTAATGAGCCATGTGCATCTGTTTTTATTATAAAGTTAATATCCTTTTTTTTGATTTGACAAGACTCAAATGATGCATGATTTTTTTTGTTGTTTATATTTTCATCTTTTGTTTGATTTTCCAAAATACTTATAAACTCTCTTGCATCTTTTTCATTATTCATGAATATGGCCATATCTCCTGCTGATGGGGAAGATTCAAATCCAAAAATTTCTGCTGGGATTCCAGGGTATAATTGAGTTAATTTTTCACCTTTATCATTTATAATTGCCTTAATTTTTGCATAAACTTTGTTACAAACAATGATATCAGATATTTTTAATATACCATGTTTTAAAATAATTGTTGATATTATTCCACGATTTTTATCAAATCTTGCTTCAATTACGTTACCAAAAGCACGTGCATTTAAATCTGCTTTTAGCTCAAGAACTTCAGCTTGAATGTTTATTGCCTCTATTAATTTATCTATATTTAAGCCACTTTTACCAGATATTTCAACGCAAGCAATATTACCTCCAAATTGTTCCAAAATAACATTATGTTGCAATAAATCTTGTTTTATTTTTTGTGGATTTGCATCATGTTTGTCAATTTTATTTATTGCAACTATCATTGGAATTTCAGCTTTAAATATATGTTGAATTGCTTCAATGGTTTGTGGTTGAATTCCATCATCCGCAGCTACAACTAAAACAGCAATATCTGTTATTTTTGTTCCCATAGAACGCATGGAACTGAAGGCAGCGTGACCGGGGGTATCTAGGAATGTTATTTCGTCATTATTTATTGTTTTAATTGTGTAAGCGCCAATGTGTTGCGTGATTCCACCATGTTCTTTGGACGCAACATCAGCTTTCCTTATTGAGTCAAGTAAGGTTGTTTTTCCATGATCAACATGCCCTATAATAGTTACAATAGGTGTCCTTACTGTTGTTGGATTTACGTTTTCACTTTCTAGTATCGCTGTATCGTAAATTGTTTGTAATTTTACTCTTTCAACATTATGCCCCATTTCATTTGCTATTAACTCAGCTGTATCTACATCCAAAACTTCGTTCATGCTAGAATTTATACCATTTTTCATTAAAGTTTTTATTACATCCCCTACTTTTTCAGAAATTAATTCCGCTAAATCTCTTACAGATATGTTGCCAGAAAGCTGTATGTTTCGTACAACTGCATCATATCTTTTAACTTGCCTTCTGCCACTCTTTTTATTAGCTACAGAGGTTGTAAAATACTGGTGTTCAATAGCCTTAAAAGATAAATCTTTGCCAAAAAATTTTTCATCATCTTCATCTATATGTGATTGACTAATTTCAACTTCCTTTAGATCTTCTTCCGTTAGTATCGTTGTTAATGTTTCAAAATCTTCATTATCATTTTCAAGCATTTCAAGGCCTTTTATTCCATATTTTTCAATCATTTTATTCCTGTGTTGTAAATCTTTTGAAATAATTTTACTTTCTTTGGATTTATCATCTTTTTGATTTTTAACTCCTGATTTTTTATTATCTGTGAATTTACTTGATGTAAATTTTGAAACCTCGCCACCGGTTCTAGGCTTTTGAGTATGCGTATTGGTGTTATTTTGGATTGGCTTTAAAGGTACCTTGTTCGCTACTTGATTTATTGGGGAAATTGGTTTTATAGGATCTGGTTTTATTCTAGTGTCCACTTTGGGATCCATGGAGCGAATTGTTCCATCTCTTTTGAGTTGCGCAAACATGTTTTTTCTATTTTTTTCCATTCTTTCACTCTCTAGCTTTCTTGCATCTTTTTCATCTGGTTTTATATTTTCTATTTTTGTAATAACTTCAGGTAAGTCTTTATTAGCTACATTTGTGTCATCTATTGTTGTCTGTTTTTTTTCAACTGTTGTGTTTAAATCAACGATTTTACTAATACGATTACTACCTTGAGTGGTTATTTTTTCTTGAGTGAGGATTTTTGGTTCAGACTTTGGTGTTACTTGTTGGGTATTAGATTTTTTTTGATCTCCATAGGAATTTATTACATTTTGTAATCTACCTATATTAAGTTTAGATAAGTCTATCGATATTTTACCCTTTTCAGCTTCACTCATTCTTGTAAAATCAAAATTATTAACAATAGTTTCTTGCCATTGAAAACAAAAATCAAGTTAATTTTACCAATTATTTGTAAGATTTTTTAAATACTGCATATAAGTTGACGCGCTTTTAAATGAATTTACCCATTTTTTTATTTCATCTTTTGAAATATAGCCCATATTTAAAGCAATTTCTTCAAGGCAGGCTATTTTTATGACTTGCCTTTTTTCTATTGTTTGAATTAAATGTGACGACTCAAGTAGTGAATCAGAAGTTCCACTATCAAGCCAAATACATCCGCGTCCCATGACTTTTACAGATAATTGTTTTTTTTCAAGGTAAATGTTATTAATATCTGTAATTTCCAATTCCCCCCTTGCAGATAATTTTAAATTTTTTGCATATTCAAATACATTTTTATCATAAAAATACATTCCAGGCACTGCAAGGTTTGATCTTGGCTTAAGAGGTTTCTCCTCTATTTTAATTGCCATATTATTTTCATCAACCTCAACCACCCCGTATCTTTGTGGGTCTTGAACTCTGTATCCAAAAATATTAGCCCCCTCATTCATGGAAATTGATTCCGCAAAAAATTGCTTATAATTTGGTATATAAAATATATTATCACCTAATATCATGCATACTTTATTTCCATGAAATTGATCGTAAGATAAATGAAAAGCTTGAGCTATACCTTGTGGTTTATCTTGAATTTTGTATGTAATTTTAATACCAAGTCTAGATCCATCTCCAAAAATATCTTTATATAAAGGTTCATCGTGTGCAGTTGATATAATAATTATATCACGAATTCCAAGTAACATCAACATTGAAAGTGGATAGTATAACATTGGTTTGTCATAAACTGGCAATAAATGCTTTGAAAATGCACGGGTCATGGGATAAAGGCGTGTACCAGTTCCACCTGCCAAAAGTATACCTTTCATGTTTTTATAAAAGCAAATCTTTTTTCCTTTATTATTATAAATAAATAAGTCAAGTATTTTTTTAAAGACATTGTTTTATGAAAAAAGTTATATTTATAGCTGGGGAACCATCTGGTGATGCAATTGCTGCAAAAATTATACAACATTTAGATAAAAATAAAATTAAAATTTTTGGAGTTGGTGGATTAAAAATGAAAAATCTTGGTTTTAAATCTATTTTTAATATTGAAGAAATTTCAGTTATGGGGTTTATGGAGGTTTTGATGCATTTACATAAAATCATCAAAAGAATAAATCAAGTTGTAGATTTTATAATCAAAGAAAAACCGAATTTAATAGTAACTTGTGATTCTCCGGGTTTTGCGGTGTCCGTTGTTAAAAAACTAAAAAAATTAAATTATAATGGCAAAATTATACATGTTGTTGCACCAACAGTTTGGGCGTATAAAGAGAAAAGAGCAAAAAAATTTGCAAAATTATTTGATGCAATATACTGTTTGTTGCCTTTTGAACCGCAATATTTTAAAAAACATGGTTTGAAGTCATACTTTGTGGGAAATATATCTATAGAAGATGAACTTTTTAAAGTTAAAAATGAAATAAATGCAAAATTTGAAAATAAAGATATTGAAGTTCAAAATATAGTAATTACTTTAGGTTCAAGATTTATGGAGGTTAAAAGGCATATAAAAATAATATCAAAAACTATGAATATTTTACAAAATAAGTACAACATAAAGGAGTTTATTTTCCCAACTTTACCACATTTGCAAAATTATATTCAAAAATACCTTGAAAAACATAATAAAAACTGTCATTATTATGTTAATTCAAGCCAAAACGCGATGCAGGAAGCAATTTTAAAATGCGATATAGCCATTGCTAAATCTGGAACAAATACTTTGCAATTTTTATCAAATTTTAAGCCAATAATAGTATATTATAAGATGAATTTAATTTCATACTATATCATAAAAATGATGTTAAAAATTAAATTTGCAAATTTAATAAATATTATAGCACAAAAAATAGTAATTCCAGAGTTGATTCAGAGTGATTTTAACCCATTAAATATATCTAAAGCTGTTCAAAATGTTGTAACCCAAGAAACACAAAATGATATTGCAAAATATTTATTACAAATGCTGCCAAATATAGATATAAAACCAAGTTTGATTGTAGCTGAAGCAATAAACGACTTGATTGCAAAATAGAAATTTACTTTTATTTTTTTGTTTTTAAACTAAATTAGTTCTTTTTTTCTCATGATAGATTTTATAAAAAAAACCCATTTATATATACTTTTCATAGTTATAACTTTGATTTTATCTATTTTTATAGCTTTGTTTAATAAAATTGAACTTGGAATGGATTTTACCGGTGGTGGCGTTATATGGACATCTTTTCAAATTAGCGATAATGAATCTAAAAAATTAATACTTGAAAATACAAAAATTACAAAAATTTCACATGAAAACCAAGTCAGCCTTATATATTTAACCAATTCTAGTTTTAAAGAATTTGAAGAAAATACAGCTTTAATAAAACATTATTTACATGAAAATAAAATTTTAAAAACAGATTTTATAGGTGCAAAATTTGGAAAAGATGCATTGAAAAGTTCATTTTTTGCTCTCATACTGTCTCTTTTGGCCATACTGCTTTATGTTTGGTTTAAATTTGGTAAATCTTTGAGTATAATTGCCACTATTGCACTTATGTATAATTGTTTAATGGCATTTTCTGTTGTTTTAATATTTAAAATAGAGTTAAATTTGATGTCTATATCTGCATTTTTAACTTTAATAGGTTACTGTATCAATGATACAGTTGTTGTGTTTGATAGAATTAAACAAATAGCAACAGAATTTCGTTTTAATAAAAATATAACCCAAGATTTTATAATAAATACAGGCTTAAACAAAGTTCTTGTAAGAAGTATTAAAACTTCAGGAATAACGGCAATCGCACTTTTACCAATGATAATTTTCACCATTCCTGAAATAAAAAACTTTGCAATTATTATTTTATCTGGAATATTTTTTGGAACAATTTCTTCAATAATTATAACTCCAATTTTATATAAATTTTATAAATTTCAAATAAAGTTACCAAAAATTATTCCAATAAACGAAGATCCAATGAGATTTGTCTGATTTTTGTAATATATAAAAAGGTTTTACTTAAGCAATTATCTCGATGATTCAATAAATTCAGATTATTGTGTAAAATTAGTCTTATTCGAATAACCGCCTTCTGTTTTTGATGAAAAATTATATAGTAAGTTTTGATATTCTTGTATAAACTATAATAAAAAACTTTTTTCTTGTTTTTCATTAATAATATTTATTTTTCTAAAATCATCTTTTAAATATAAGTATATAAGCTGTATCAGTTGTAATATATTGACCTTTTTCTAAAAATTGCATACTACCACCTTTTCCAATCTTTGCAACACCAATGCCATAATCAGTTATAAAATAAATTACAACCTTTTTCCTTTAATATTGTTAATTTAATATTATCTATTGCTGTGTCTTCATTTAAAAAGCTTGATAAAACCTTGTATTTTGAACTATTAACCTGTAAATTTGATATATAAACGTAATATCATGGAAAATAGGTTATTAATCTCTGTTGATGTATTATTTCTTAATTTTATTTGAAATATTTTGTCATAATTAGTTAATCCATAACTATATATTAATATACACTCATATAATTTCATTTTGTGTTTTCATTATTTCTTTACTGCATTTGTAAAAAATTTACCAAATTCTCCTTTTTCTTTTTTATTCGCAAAATTTTCATAAACTGCACCAAATAAATCAAAACCATGATTTTAATAGTAACTGCTGTTTTACTTTTGTGTATATTTTGCAAAAATATAATTATCAAAATTAGCGTCTTTTTGTATATAATTACTTGATTTTTAGAAAACACTTGCTAAATATTATTTAGTGTGTATGGTTTTTATATTATTGTTTTTGTATTAATATAGATATGGCAAAAGAAATTTCAGAAAAAACATTTGAAGCAGAGGTTTTAAATAATATCAAACCCGTATTGGTTGACTTTTGGGCACCTTGGTGTGGCCCGTGTAGAGCTATTGCTCCAGCGCTTGATGAAATATCAAAGGAAGAATTGGATTTTGAAGTTATGAAAGTTAATATTGATGAAAACCCGGAACTTGCAGTTAAATTTAGAATTCAAAGTATTCCATCTATGATGGTTTTTAAAAATGGTGAAGTTGTTGCATCAAAAGTTGGCGGATCAGCAAAAAGTTCCATAATTTCTTGGGTTAAAGAAAATATTTAATATGTATGTAAAAAGTTTTTTAACATTAATTATCACACTTTTGATTACTAGTTGTGTTTCTGTAAAAAACAAAAATTCAACGAAAAATCAAAAAATATTTATCTTTGATTTTGATGATACTTTTTACAGCACAAAAAACGGAACATATGTTGAATTTTTATATGAAAGTGTTTTTCAAAATAGTAAACACTCACCCAAAGAGGTTGAAAATTTTATAAAAAAACAAAAAATTAAAACCCCTCAAGATAAAGTTAAGATTGTAAAATTAATAAAAGGTAAATTTAAAGTTGATATTGTTAAAAAAAATATAGATTATTCAGTTTTACAGATTGACAAATTCCAAACTAAAGGCTTTGGTGATATTATAAAAAAACTTATTTCAGATGGGCATAAAGTTACGATAATTGGTGGTGGAAGTTATGGATGCGCTGTAATCCCTGATTTTGTAAAGCAATTTGGAATAAAAAAAGAAGATATTTACTCGGGATACTTTAAAGACTTTTCAAATGAATCAATGGCTATAGGTTTATTTGATAAATTTAGATATGTAAATTGCGAAAAACCTGATGATAAAACTCCATATTCTGAAAATAAAAGTGATTTGATAAAGTTATTAAAAAATCAAGGCAAAATTAGCGGAAAAATAACGCATATTGGCGATGGAAAAAATGATTTAGAGGTTTGGCAAGATGGAGTTATTGATAATTTTATTGGTTTTGGATTAAACCAAATTGACAAAAAAGTTGAAAAAGAAGCACCAATTTTTGTAAAAAATATTTCAGAACTTGAAAAAGAAATTAATATTGTATTGAAAAAAAATTAGTAATTATATGTATGGCAAATAAAAAAATATCTCTAATTGGGGCAGGGCAAATTGGCGGAACTATTGCTCATCTTTGTGCGATGAAAAATCTAGGTGATGTAGTTCTTTTTGATGTAAAAGAGGGAACGCCACAAGGAAAGGCACTTGATTTATCTCAAGCAAATTATGTTGAAGGTTTTGATAATAAAATTATCGGAACAAATGATTATAAGGATATTTCTGATAGCGATGTTATAATAGTTACTGCAGGTTTACCAAGAAAGCCAGGTATGACAAGAGATGACTTAATAGGTACAAATTATGAAATTATAAAAAGTGTTGCAGAAAATGTTAAAAAATACTCGCCAAACGCCCTTGTTATAGTTGTAACAAATCCACTTGATGCTATGGTTTATGCTTTTTGGAAAATAAGTGGAATGCAGGCTAATAAAGTTTTGGGTATGGCGGGAGTTTTGGATACAGCAAGATTTTGTCATTTTTTATCTGAAGAATTTAATGTATCAAAAAAATCGGTATCTGCGGTTGTTTTAGGTGGACATGGAGATACCATGGTTCCCATTTTGGGCTCTTGTTTTATAGCTGGAATGTCTGTGCTGAATTATATAAAGGGTGATAATAATGCAAAAGAAAAATTGGATGCAATAGTTCAAAGAACTCGGGATGGTGGTGCAGAAATTGTGAAATTACTTGGAAATGGTTCTGCATATTATGCACCTGCATCTTCAGCCGTTCAAATGATGGAAAGTTACTTATTTGATAAGAAAAACATCCTTCCATGTGCTGCAATGCTAAATGGAGAATATGGAATTAATGGTCTTTATATAGGAGTTCAGGCTATGATTGGTAGTAATGGATGTGAGTTTATTTTGGAATCAAGTCTTACACACAACGAACAGCGAATGCTTGAAAAATCTATCAAAGCAGTTGAGGAACTAAAGTCTGTTATTGATAAATTTTAATCTATAAAACAAATCGATATTTCCGCATGATTGGTGGTAATAGACTTTAATTTACTTCATGTTTATAAAAAAATCCAAAAATATATTTACCAAAGCTTTGTGGGTAAATGCTTTATATTAAAAAGTATGATTATTGATATTTAGGTTTTTTTCTCTTGATTTATTAAGATTATCCACGAAGCTTTTATTATTATTGCTATCATTAAGGCTTAAATTACCATTAACAAGCAATGATGTATTATTTAAATTTACATCTTGTTGGTTGACTATTTTAAGTAACTCTTGAATATCATATAATTTAGTTTTACCATCTTCCATTAATAACAACTTTTTTGCTTCTGATATACCACATACTTCATCTCCTTTTTCTTTTAATTGAACTTTACTCAAATTATTACTAATCTCTGTTCCAATTTTATCATAATCAGTGTTAGTATTTTCTTCATTTTCTTTTGTATTTGAATTTAAAGCTTTAGATAGTGATGTGTATAAGTTTTCATATATTTCTAAAACTTCTTTATTACTACCATGCATTACCACTTTAATCTGCGCGCCCTCTAAAACCCCCTTTATGTTTCCTGGCTTTATACTTCCTTTATAGCCTTTCCCGTTTATTATACTATCCATAATAGTAAAACCTTGTTCCTGGGCTTCACTTAATTCTGATAATTGTTGTGATAAATCAATACCATCACCAACAGCAGTTTTTCTTTGATTGTTATCGGTTATTAGTGATTTTTTTTGTGTGTATAGTGTTTTTGTGTAAACATTATTAGTATTTTTATCATTGATATTATTTTTATTATTATCATTTATATTATTAGGTATTGTCTGTTGTGATGATTGTTTTTGATTGGAATCTACTGTGGCACTATTCACTACTTTTTGTTGTGGTATATTTATGTTGATATCACTATTCACTACTTTTTGTTGTGGTATATTTATGTTGATATCACTATTCACTACTTTTTGTTTGTTGGTATTATTAATTACATTAGTTTGTAAATCTTTTTTGTTTTCAAATTCAATTCTGCCTTTATAATACTCATTTTTATTTTCCTTAAATTTTTTCAATTTATTTAAAATCCCACTCTTTTCCAAATTGAATTCTTGTATAATTTGCCCAGTACCTGTAACTCCCATTAAATGCTTTGAATCAAGGGGACCTTTATCAGTCGTAATTGCTGAAAATAAATCTTTAGTTGACACAGTTTTGGTTTTTATAGCTTCAACTCTAGCTTGTATCCATACAGGATTTTTTTTAGTAATATTTGTTATTCCAGACTCAACATTTTCATGAAGTACTTGTAATGCTTTTTTTAATCCATTACCTTGAATTAATTCACCATTTTTAATGTTAAATTTTTCCATTAAAGCTTTATATTTTGCAAGATTTTCTTCATCTTCTTTTTGTGCTAATTTATTGTAACCCTTTATAGCAGCAGTTACCCATTTTTCTAGCTCACCACTATCTTTAGGTAAGACCTTATACTGTTCCAATGTTACTTCTAAATCACTACTAACAGTAACTTTGTAATCTTCAATCTTTAAACTCTTTAATATTTCTTCAATTTGCTTATCTTCCTTATATTTATTTATAAAATCAAAACCAATCTTGTTCATTTCTTTTTTATCACCAAATGAGTAGTTAATATATTCCTCTATTTTTGTTAAAATATATTGATGTTCATCTTTTTTTTGCTGTAAAGTTTCTTTTTCTTTTTTAAGACTTTCTTCTAGCGTACTTAATATTTCTTTTTGTTTTTGAATTTCCTTTTCTGTAGCACTTACATCATGCTCTTGTTTAAAATCTTCATTATTAATTGTTTTTAAAGTATCTTCTTTTGCAAAAGGTGTAATGTATTCCTTACCTTCATCATCTTCATTTAATTGATTTATTGTTGTAATTATATTGTTTTCTTTTTTTTGCTTGTTCAGAAAAGCTATATTTCCATTTAATACTTCTGTTAATTTTTTTATTTCCTCTTCTAATTTTATTATTTTACTTTCAACTTCACCCTCTTGATTGGTTGCTGGGCTTTCATAACTTTTAATTGAATTGGTTGTTTTATTTTTACTTAGTAATAACTCTTTTATTTCGTCTACTTTTATATCTACTTTAATTGCCGCCATTGCTGCATCTTTTATAATGGTGGCCAAATTATCATCATTTTTAAAGCTATCAAGTGTTGTTTCTTTTTTATTTCCATTAAATACCGTAACTTTGCCAGTATTGGCACTAATATATTCTTTAACTATATTTGTTCTGTCTAAAGCGTCATATATATATGTTTTTAAATTACTTGGTTCTTTTTTAGTATTATCCATAATGCCTTAAATTAAATATCATTGAAATACTATTTATTATTTATAAATTGTCAAGAAAAAACTTGAAAATTAAAATATCTTTGTGAGTATATTAAAATTTTATATATAAAATCATTAATGTTAGATAAAGTAATTAACGGTATTTCTTCATTTAATCAAATTGGAATGTCGATTTTTTGGTGTAATGTAAATTTCTTTGGGCAAACTCAAATTCCACTAATACTATTTATTGGTTTAATGGGATGTTTTTACTTTTTATTTAAATTAAGATTTAATTGTATAACTTACTCAATTCATTCACTTAGATTGCTTTTGGGAAGTGGTGGACATGGATCTTCCATTGAGAATGAGAAAAAAAGTATATCTTCATGTCGTGCCTTATTCACATCAATCGCTGGAGCGGCTGGTTTAGGAAATATAGCTGGTATTGTAATAGGGGTTTCAATCGGTGGACCAGGTGTGGTTTTTTGGATATTAATTGCATCAATTTTATGCATGCCGCTTCGTTTTGCAGAGGTTTTTTTGGGACATAAGTATAGATTTTCTGAAAATGGTGAATATCAAGGTGGCCCTTATTGGTACATGAAGCACGGTTTAGCTAAACTTAATTTGCCTAAATTGGGTTCATTTTTAGCCGTATCCTATGGTGTTATATTGATAATTTCTGCATATGGAGGTCCGTCTTCTTTTCAAACAAATCAAGCAGTAAAGATAATAACCTCCTCATTTGATATGCCAAGTTATGCAAAATATATTGCATCTGGCGTTTTATCTGGATTTGTATTTTTTATAACATTTGGGGGTATAAAAAGGGTAGGTCAATACTGTTCATCCGCGGTAATGTTCTTTATGTCAATGTATTTTGTTATTTCTGTAATTGTTTTGGTTTACCATCATGCATTAATTCCAGAGTGTTTTCAGGTTATTATGCAATTTGCATTTTCAAAAAGTGCTGCCTACGGAGGGGTTGTTGCGGTCTTTATAATGGCATTTCAAAGACTTCAGCTTGCAAATGAAACTGGTTTTGGAACTGCGGCCAGTATACATTCAAATTCCACTCAAAATAATTCGATAAAAGAGGCTCTTATTGCTATGATATGTCCAGTAATTGATGCGGTTTTTGTTTGCTTTATAACTGGTATAATAGTAATAATTTCAGGTGCATTTTTAAAGCCTGAATTAGAGGGTATAATTGTTGTACAGGAGGCGTTAAAAAGTGTGCATCCATATCTTGGTTACTTTTTAACTATTTCAATACCACTTGTTGCCATGAATGTTATGATTGCATGGAGTTACTATGGGGTTAAAAATTTAGAATTTATAACAAAAACTAAAAAATTATCAACTCTTTACTTATTAACATTTGCAATAGCTGGTTTTATTGGTGGAATTATTGATAATTTAAAATTATTTGTAGACTTTTGTAATGTTTTATCATTTGCCTTGCTTTTACCAAATATAATAGCTATCATCTTGATGAGAAAAGAGGTGTACACCGCTTGGAATCAATATGTTTTAAATTTTAAATATAAAAATGACAAAAATAAATAAAAAATATATATTTTGGGTTTTAATTTTTATTGCATTGATTGTTTTTTTTAGTGTAGCAAAAAGTGCAATAAGGCCTTTTTTGATAAGTTTTGTAATATCATATCTTTTGTTGCCTATAGTTAATAAACTTGAAAAATTGAGACTTAATAGAAATATCATAAGTGGAATTATAGTTTTTTCAATTTTTGTAGGTATTTTAATTACAGCATCTATACTTTTACCATTTTTATATGAAAAAGTTGCATCATTTTTAAAGGAGTTTATCACAACATCTGATAACTTAAGTGATGAAAAAATTCATAAATTTTCGTCTATGTTGCATGTGGATACTGGTACGGTTATTAATATTAAAACATATTTACAAAATTCAATTTCAAACTTAGAAAAGGGATTATTTAATATATACCCTCAAAAAACAATAAACTCCGTAATTGGCTTATTTGCTACAGTAATTGTTATGCCAATAATAACATTTTATATGTTAAAAGATTGGAAAAAAATGATGCACTTGTTTTACTGTATGATTCCTGATAAAAATAGAGCAGTCTGTAAATTTATAATACATCAAATAGATAAGTCTATTTTTGCATACTTAAAAGGGCAGGTAAATGTGTGTTTATTTTTCATGATATTTTATTCAATATTATTTTATTTTACTACTTTAAATCTTGGTTTTTTGCTTGGATTGATGGTTGGATTGATGATATTCATACCATATATAGGTTTTTTTATAGGATTTATAATATGCCTTATTGTTGCTTTTTTGCAATTTGGATTAGATTCTCATTTTATATCAGTTGCATTGATTTTTATTTTAGGGCAATTAATAGATGTAAATTATACAACTCCAAAATTTGTTGGAGATAAAGTTGGAATACATCCAGTGGTTATAGTTTTTGGTTTATTTGTTTCAACTACAATATTTGGAATTACAGGGGCAATATTAGCTCTTCCTATAACAACAACTTCAACAATTTTAGTAAGATTTTTGATACAACAATATAAATCTAGTTATTATTATTTAAATGGAAATAATTGACAATATATTAAATGCAGTAGCTCTTTTTGGAGAATCTGTATTATTTTTTAACATAACCTTTATTGCAAAATATAAAATTCCATTTTTGGTAGCTTGGATAACATTTTTTGGGATATATTTTTCTATTAAATTTAGATTTATAAATATAAAATATCTTATAAAAAGTATAAAAATGATGATTTCAATTGATATTGAAAAAAAACAACAAAAATTATTACAAAATACCCAATATAATTTATCAAGTTCAAAAAAAATTTTACTTACAGGTATTGGTGAAGCCATTGATGTTTCTGCCATATTTGGTGTTACAACTGCTGTAATTATAGGGGGTCCAGGGGTTTTATTTTGGATGTTAGTTGCCGGATTGATAAGCATGCCAATTAAATTTGTAGAGGTTTCCCTTGGTTGCATGACTAGAAAATTTAATAAAAAAACAAACTCCGTAATTGGCGGTCCTTCCCATTATATAATGGTGATGTTTAGATGTGTTAAGCAAAGGAAACTTGGGAAAATTGTATCCGCTATGTTTTCAATTTGCGTTATTGTTTCAACTTTATTTTCTCTTCAAATAAATCAAACTATGAACGTGGTTCGTTATATATTTCCATTTTCAGAAAAATATTCTTTTGAAGTATCTATGACTTTTGCATTAATGATAATGTCAATAATTTTAACAGGATTTAGTATGATTACAAAAATAACCAGTAAAATTGTAAAAATAATGTCTATTATTTATATTGCAGTATGTTTTGTAATTATTATTCGAAATTGCAACTTATTACCGCATGTAATATATGAAATATTTCATCAAGCTTTTACATTTAAAGCAATTGAGGGAAGCTTGATATTTGCAAGTATTATGGGTTTAAAACGAATATTTTTTTCATGTGACATAGGGCAGGGCGTTTCTTCTATGATTCACGTGAATACGATTAATACAAATCCAATACAAGAAGGTATTATTTCAATGTCTGCAATTACAATAATTACCCTTATATCTGTTTTTTGCTCTGGGTTAATTATTGTTATTACAAATTCATATTTATTTCATTTAGATGCCATGTCTGCTGTTATTTTTGCATTTAATACTGTAAATCCATATTTAAAATACAGTCTTTTTGCAATAGTTCCAATGTTTGCAATAACAACTGCTGTTGCATGGGGATATTGTGGTCAAAATGCTTGGAAAAACATTTTTGGAATAAGAAGTGTGTTTATTTACAATTCTATACTATTAATATCTTATGTTTTTTGTGGAATAACTAAAGATTTCAGAAAAATTCTTGATATAGCTGATATTTTCAATTTTTCCATCACTTTTCCAAATATCATAGCTCTTGGAATAGGATCTGGAATTGTTTTAAAAAGATATAAAAAGGAAATTGCAAAAAAATCTATATAAATTAACCATTAATTACAAAATAGGTTCTCATAGAAAATAACAATTCAAAAAGCAATTATAAGTTTCGTGATTGAAATGTTTCGTATTTGAAATATACCTCTTTAGAAGGTTATTTATGAGTAGATTTTAATTTATAAGTATAAAGGATAAGTTACATTTTCATTGGCATGATAATAAATTTTAAATTTTCATCATCACTTGGAGTAATTAAAACTGGAGCATCTGGAGATGATATCTTAAAAAGACAATCTTTTTTTCCAATATTTGATAAAACATCTAATACATATCTATAATTATACTTCATAACAGCTTCTTCCGTGGATGTATAGGTTGCAGATACAAATTCAGATGCTTGACAAGAATCTATTTTGCTAGATATTGCAATTCCCTTTTCACTTATTGAAAATATCATTCCTTTGTTATCTTGACCCATATTTGCAACAGAAACTAATTCAACAGCTTTTGCTAAAATCCCACATTCAACAGATAAAATTTTATCATTTGAGGACGGTATAACTCTTTTATAATCAGGAAATGATCCATCAATCAATTTACTTGTAAATACAACGCTTCCAGCATGAACACTTATCTTGTTGCTCGATACATTTATGGTAACATCTTCCGTTAATCCGGTGATAATTTTGGAAATTTCAGACACAGCTCTTTTGGGAATTATTGAATTTGGTAAATCTGTACTAGAAGTAAAATCTATTGTTGCAATAGAAAGTCTGTGTCCGTCAGTTGAAACGAAATTCATTTTTTCGTTTTCAATTTGAATCATTAATCCATTTAAATTATATCTTGCTTCGTCATTAGAAATTGAAAATTGAGTTTTTTTAATACATTCGAGTAATTTTAATGGTTGAATTTTTATATTATATTCGAAATTTGTATTTGGCATTACAGGGAAATCTTGAACTGGCAATGTAGATACATCAAAGGTAAATTTTCCCGATTTAAGCTTTAAAACAAGAGAATTACTTGATTCTATGCTGAAATTTATTTCTGCTGTGCTTGGTAAATTTTTAACAACCTCCATAATGGAGTGTATTGGTGCTAGAAATGAAAAGTTATCATTTGTTTGCACTGGGGTTGAATCTGAAGATTGCATGTCTAAATTTGTTGTTGTAAATTTAGCAGTTCCATCAAAAATATCAACTTTTACAGAAGATAGTATATCTAAAAAATCTTTTTTATCCGTTGAACCTATTACGTGATTAAGGCATTTAATAGCTATAGCTTGGGAAATGGAAAAGTTCATATGAGGTTTAAAATAATTATTATTCAACTTTAAGTAAGCACATATACATAAAAAAATATTTGTCAATAAATTTTATTGACTTATATTTTATTATTGATTTATATAATAATTAATAAAAAAATTGTTTTGTGTAAGTCATTTTATTTTTTACAATGGATGTGTTTATTTTTACCGCTATTGCCGCTTTCGTGATATACAAATTACATAAAATGCTTGGTAACGAGTATGATTTTTCCGAAAAAAGTAAAAAAATTAAAGATGTAACGGGGATTGAAAAAAATGCAAATGTTGCTACTAATGGCAGAATTAAGGGCATGATAATGTCTACTTTAAAAAATGAAAAAAAAAATGACACAAACCTTGTTATTGACGCAAATAAACAATTAATCAAAAATTTATGCCCAGAAATGAATGATGAAATGCACGAAAAAATGCTAAATTTGTACCAAAAAATTAATGGATTTTCTTATGAAGGATTTCTAAATGGCGTAAATTTCGTTTTTGAAAATTTAATGGAAAGCTATTCAAGTCAAGACACTGAGGCGATTAATTCTGCTTGTGTTAAAGATGTAGCTGAAAATTTTAACAATTTAATCAAAACAAACTTAGAAAATAAAATAGTGGAAAAAGTTCATGTTGCTAAAATTCAAGATTTAAAAATATTGGAAATAGAAAATATAAATAACTGCTATATTGTATCTATTGAAATTAAATCTTTGCAAATAAGTTATACAGAAAATTTAGAAAATCAAGAATTAATAAGTGGCAATAAAACTGACCAAATCAGTGTCCATGAGATATGGAGCTTTACAAAGCTCATCAATTCTGATGATTTAGAGTGGAAAGTGCAAAAAATTAATATTATTAATTAAATTTGTAATATATTCATGTTATTTTACAAAGCTTCAATTATAAAATTTACAATACTTTCCCTTTTGCTTTGTTTAGCTTCTTGTAGAGTGAAATTTGGTCATGGTAAAGGTAATAAAAAAAAATATAATGTGGTTAAACATGAGTCTATATATGATATATTTCGCAATGGAAAAAAAATTGAATACATTGGTTTTAAAGATTGGAAAAATGAATATTTAGATGATATAAATTTTGATATTTTTGTAAATTCAAATGGCTCAAGAGTTGGAATTTTAAATAATACAAAGGTAAATTATGGAGGTAGTCTAATGTTTAAAAATAACGTAACGCAAGTACAACTAAATGATTTACTAAAAGAAGTTGACAATCAGGCAAATTTAAATTGGAGAAAAGATGATGAGGTGAATAGTATATTAACATACTTTAATGCAAAAAAAATTAATGCAATATTTATGCAAAACATAGTAGCTGGTGAAAACTTTATAAACACTGATGAAGAAAAATATTATTATGGCAATGAAAGAGAAAAAAGTTTGGGATCAAATTCCAAAGTGAAATTAATTGTAAAAAATTTTTCTGATATAGATAATTTTACGAAAGATCAAAAAATAGCAGATTCTGTAATTAGTTTTGCAAGAAGTTGTGATGTATTTTTGTCTCAACCCGACAGACCGGTTGAAACTAAGAATATATCTTTGGGAAAAGCGGAGGATTGGCATGATGTATGTTTAAATATTAAAAAGTTCAAGTTATCTGGATTAGATGCCAATATGGCAAGAAACTATTTTCAAAAGAATTTTATACCAGTTAAGGTTTATCAAAATAAATCTGGAAAATATGATGCAAATGGAACATTTACCGGTTATTATGAGCTTGACTTAAGTGGTAGTGAAAAGAAAGACAATGTATATAAATATCCCATATACTCCTTACCACCTGAGTGTAAAAATTCACAATGTAAAACTAGGGGGGAAATTAATGATGGTAAATTAAGTGGAAGAGGTTTAGAGCTTTATTGGGCAAAAAGTCCACTTGATATATTTTTACTTCAAATACAAGGATCGGGAATTATTTCACTGGATAATGGATCCTTTGGTAGAGTTGGTTTTGCTGGATCAAATCGAAGAAGGGGAAGTAATATATTTCTACATATGAAGAAAAAATGCATACCTAAGTGCAATGCAAGCTTGCCTGAAATTATAGAATGGTTTGATGAAAACCCTAATGAAGGAAATGATTTACTATCACATACAGATTCTTATGTATTTTTTAGAAAATTACCAAATAACGGAGATGGTGCAATTGGGTCTCAGGGTGTTCCACTTATTCCATCAAGGAGTATGGCCGTGGATAGAACTATTATTCCATATGGCGTACCACTTTGGGTTCAAACGCACATTGCGGTGAAAGACTTTAGTAACTCTTATATAAAAATGAGTAGAATGATGATAGCTCAAGACAGTGGAGATGCAATTCAGGGTGCTGTGCGTGGAGATATATTTTACGGACATGGCACTAAAGCAAAATATTTAGCAGAAAAGCAAAAATTTCCTGGGGTTTATTTTATGCTAATTCCAAAAAATGTTATTTCAAAAGTTCGAGTAAAATAAATATATGTTATTAAGGCCAATTAATTTTTTATTAATATATATATTTTCATTTTTGCATTTATCAATTTTAATAATGCCATTTTGTTTTATATCTTATTTGGTTTTGAAGTTCGTATCAAAAATGGAAAATGACATAATTTACTTCTATATACAGCAATTTTGGTGGCTTTCTTTGTTTTTTATTTCGTTATTCTGTTCTTTTTATATTATATTAGATTTTTTATTTTCATTTACTATTAAAAATTTATCAAAAAATGCAAAAGATATAAAAAAATTATCACAATATAGTAAAATAAATGAAGTTTTTATGGAAATTAAAAATAAATTTAATAAACAAAATGTAGATTTATATATATCAAACGATGAAGCAATCAATGCTTGTGCGGTAGGTGGATTCAAGAAAAATAGAATTATTTTAACCCAAGGAATAATTGCTCATATGAGCGATGTGTCTGACAATGAAGATGATTTTATAAATAGTATTGCCGGGATTTTGGCGCATGAAATGTCTCATATTATTAATATGGATTTTTTACCAGGGATATTTATGTATTCAATTGAGCTTGCAATTTACTTTTTATCAACTGCACTTGCGTTAATTATTAAGATTGGTTGCTTTGGTGTAAGTTTTATTCCATTTTTAGGAAGATTTGCAAGATTTATAATTAATATATTATATAAACTTATAAACTTTATATTTCATGAAATTGTATATAAAAAATTTTTAGTACCCATTGATTTTATGTTAAAAATGATATTATCTCGAGCAACGGAATATAGAAGTGACATGGATTCTGCAAAAGCACTTGGCGGGGATGGAATTGCATCAGCTCTTACAAAAATTTCATCATTAAAGGGTGGAGCATGGAGAAGTATTTTTTCAACTCATCCTGCGGCAAAATTTAGAGTAAAGAAAGTTTTAAATATAAAAAAAATACAAGATACAATTTCACCTAATTTGATAACAGATTTTATAAATATGTGGTGTATTTTGATGTTATTTTTTTGTACAGCCTTACTTTCATATAAAAGTAATGCACAAAAAATTCCGCATTATTCTATTGAAGTTGTAAAATTAAGTATTAATAAATATGAAGAAATAAAGCAAAATATAGAAGGAAAAGTGGAAACTGTTAAAAAGATATACGCTTTATATCAAAAAATTGAACAATTATTTGGATAAAATGAATAATAAAACTGTATTAAATAGAAATATAAACATTATTAAAACAGATTTAAATGCTCAGCAACAATTAATAAATATTTTAAATATAAACTCAATTACTGCAGATATTTTATCCAAAATTTACAATATTAACATTTCAAATGCTGGTGATTTTATTAACCCGAAATTGAAAAATTTATTACCAAATCCTGAAATTTTAAAAGGAATGACTCTTGGGGTTAAGCATATTTGTGATGCTATTTTAAATAGTAAAAAAATTGGAATTTTAGGAGATTATGATGTAGATGGCGTTACATCTTCGGCAATGCTAAAACTTTTTTTGAATTGGTGCGGAGTTGAACCTGAAATCATTATACCAGATAGATTTAAAGATGGGTATGGGCCAAGTATTTCACTTTTTACAAAAATGCATGCCATGGGAATTGATACAATTATCACCCTTGATTGCGGAACTGTTGCCTTTGATCCCATTGAGTACGCTGTTAATTTAGGTATGCATGTTGTGGTTGTAGATCATCATATATCTCAAGAAAAAACACCAGATGCAATTGCAATCATTAACCCAAATCAAATTAGTGATGAAAGTGACATGAATTATCTATGTGCCGCCGGAGTTACTTTTTTATTATGCGTTTGCATTAATAGTTATTTAAAAAATATAGAATATTTCAATGGAAAAAGCATTCCAAATATTCTAAATTTAACACATTTTGCAATGCTTGGAAGTGTTTGCGATATGATGAAAATGGTTGGACTTAATCGTGCATTTTACCGTACAGGTATTGAGGTTTTACGAAAAAATTTAAAAAATATAGATACACTTGATTTACAAACAAAATCTGCATTTATTGGCATTAGTGCTTTAATGAAATCTGGTGGAATTGATGAAATATCTTCAACTTATGATGTTGGTTTTGTTATTGGTCCAATGATAAATGCCGGTGGTAGAATTGATTCTGCTATGATTGGGGTAAATTTATTAACAAATTCAAATTTAGATGAAGCTATTATTTTAGCAAATAAATTAAAACATTTAAATCAAGATAGAAAGGGTATTCAAGATGAAATTTTACAAGATGCAAAACAGAAAGCAGATTTAATGCTTGCTAGTGGTAAAAATATTATATTTATAATTTCAAAAGATTGGCATGAAGGTGTTATAGGAATTGTTGCATCCAAAATTAAAGATTTATATCAAAAACCAGTTATAATTGGATCAATTTCAAATAATTCAGGGGTTGAAATTATTAAAGCATCTTGTAGATCAATTGATGGAATTGATATTGGTGCATGTGTTATTGCGGCATTTGAAGAGAAAATAATTTTAAAAGGTGGTGGACACAAAGCTGCAGCTGGATTTTCCATGAAGTATCAAAATTATAATAAATTATATGATTTTTTTGAAAAGCAATTACATGAAAATATAACTCATTTAGCAAATGGTGTAAAAATTGATATACATTGTGAAGTTTCTATAGAGCAATTAAATGATAGTTTAAAGGAAATTGAAAAACTTGAACCCTTTGGAGTTGGTAATCCTAGACCTGTATTTTTAATAAAAGATGCTATACTTGGTGATTACAAAATTTTAAAAGATATTCATTATAGGTTAAATATAAGATCAAAACATAAGATTTTAGATAAATATATTTGGAAAAATGCTATACTTTTTAATGCAAATGAGCGTCCTTTGGGAGATTTTGTAAAAAAGCATATAGGAAAAGATATTAAAATTATTTGCAACATAGATTTTACAGAATACGGTTTATCTATTAATGTTTTAGATTTTGTAAATAATTAGCGTTTATATTTTCATAAAAATGTATATTATTAATTTTCTTGACAAATATTTTTCATACAATATTTATTTTTTGATGTTATATTCCATGGATGTCCGTATCAAATCAAAACAAGGCAAATCAAATAAACAGAGTAACTAAGGAAGAGGCCTTGGATTTTCACAGAAATGGAAAACCAGGAAAGCTTGAAATTTCGCCTATAAAACAATTAACTACAGTCAGAGATTTATCCTTGGCATATTCACCAGGTGTGGGATTTCCATGTTTGGAGATTCAAAGAGATCCAGATTTGGCTTATGAATATACATCAAAAGGAAATTTTGTTGCAGTTATTTCAAATGGAACAGCTGTTTTAGGCTTTGGAGACATAGGAGCAATTGCAGGAAAGCCCGTTATGGAAGGAAAAAGTGTTTTATTTAAGAGATTTGCAGATATTGATTCAATTGATATAGAGGTTGAAGAAAAAGATCCAGAGGAGTTTGTGAAAACTATTGCTAGAATTGGAAGAACTTGGGGTGGGATAAATCTTGAAGACATAAAAGGTCCAGAATGTTTTTATATAGAAAGAGAATTGCAAAAATTATTAGATATTCCTGTTTTTCATGATGATCAACATGGAACAGCAATAATAGCTCTTGCTGCTGTAATAAATGCCGCAAAAATTACAGGAAGGAAATTTAAGGATATGAAAATTGTTGTAAATGGTGCTGGTGCGGCCGGAATTTCATGTTTAAAAATGATAAAAGAATACGGAATTAAAGAAAATAATGCAATTTTATGTGATCAAAAGGGTCCAATATACAAAGGTAGAACGGATGGCATGACGGAACTAAAAGAGCAATTTGCCGTTGAAACGGACGCAAGAACTTTAACTGAGGCGTTAAAAAATGCAGATGTTGTACTTGGTTTATCCGTAAAAGGTGCATTTAATAAGGAAATGTTAAAAGGAATGTCCCCAAATCCAATAATTTTTGCCATGGCAAACCCTGAGCCCGAAATAGCACCTGAAGAAATTGAAGAAGTAAGGCCAGATGCTATAATTGCAACAGGAAGAAGTGATTATGTAAATCAGGTAAATAATGTTATGTGTTTTCCATTTTTATTTCGTGGTGCACTTGATGTTCGTGCGACTTGTATAAATGAAAAAATGAAAATTGCGGCATCTGAAGCTATAGCAAAAATTGCTGAATTGCCAGTTCCAGATGAAGTTTTGGCAGCATACCTTGGAAGAAAACTTGAATTTGGAAGGGAATATATACTGCCCACTCCTTTTGATCCAAGATTGATGATAGAGGTTGCATCAAGAGTTGCACAGGTTGCTATGGAAACAGGTGTTGCAAGAAGAAAAATTGATGATATGGAGAAATACAAAAATATCCTAAGGTCAAGAATAGACCCATCAATTAACGCAATAACTTTAATATCAGAAAGTGTAAAAAGCAGTAAAAAAGTTTGCTTTGCTGAGGGTGAAGAAGTTGACTCAATAAAGGCGGCAATAATGTGGAGGGATGCATCTCATGGAACTGCATTTTTACTTGGTAAAAGAGAAAGAATAGAAACTATAGCAAAAGAGTTTAATTTAAACTTAAGTGGAATTGAAATAGTTAATGCAAATGAAAAAAAAGCTGACATTGTAAAATATATAGATATTTTATACTCAAAATTACAAAGACATGGTTTTTTAAAATCAGATTGTGAAAGCTTAATAAAGAAAGATAGAGATGCTTTTGCTTCAGTTTTACTTGAATGCAAAGAGGTTGATTCTGTGATTTGCGGGGTTGGAAGATCCTATAATAACGTACTTGGAAATGTTGAAAAATTTTCTCCTATAAAAACTGGTGAAAAATTGACAGGAATATCAATTTTAGTTCATAAAAATCATATGATTTTTATATCAGACACAGCAAATTCAGAACTTGCAAGTTCTGAAGAATTGGTTCAAAATGCAATTCAAACTGCAAATTTTGTTTCAAAAATGGGCATAACTCCAAGGGTTGCATTTATGTCTTATTCTAACTTTGGTTCAAGTATAAGGCAAGAATCTGCTAGAATTAAAAAAGCAGTTGATATAATGAGTGAAATGAAAATTGACTTTGAATATGAAGGAGAAATGCTTCCAATTACGGCATTGACAGACAAGGGAAGGGAGATGTACCCATTTTCAAGACTTACAGCATCTGCAAATATTTTGATAATGCCAGGTCTTCATTCTGCTGCAATTGCATCAAGTTTAGCTGAATCTTTGGGTGGATGTGTATTAATTGGACCAATATTAAGTGGGTTTTCAAAGCAAGTTCAAGTGGTATCAGCTTATGCAAAAGCTCGTGATATATTTAATATGGCGTTAATTTCAGGGTTATAATATTGCAAAATGTCTATTGGAAACTATGAAAATTTAACCCAACTTGGCAAAAAAGTTTTATCTGCGGTTAATCCAAATGATGCAATTTTAGAGGTTGTTGAAAATCCATATAAAGATAAACAATATGTAGCAAGATTTTCCACCTCTGAATTTACATCTCTTTGCCCTATAACCAGTCAACCTGATTTTGCAACAATTATAATAGATTATATTCCAAAAAATAAATTAGTGGAAAGTAAGTCTTTAAAGTTATTTTTGCAATCTTTTCGTAATCATGGCGACTTTCATGAAGCCTGTACTATTTATATTGCAGATAGAATAATTGAAATCTCATCGCCACAATGGCTAAGAATTTGTGCATATTGGGCACCTCGTGGCGGTATTCCAATTGATGTTTTTTATCAAACCTCAAGTCCACCAGAAGGAGTTTTTATTGAAGATTCAAAGATTAGAATTAAAAGTTTTTAAATAAAAATTTAAATTTTTTTGTTTTTCAATCATGCTAACATTTATTAATAAAATCAATTTTTTCATCCATTCTATAAACGATTTTTTGTTGGATATCAGGAGGGTTGATTTGCAAATCTTGAATAATGCTTTGAATGAAATTTTAGCTACCCCAAGTTTCATTGTTTTAATTTCCTAAAATTGCATTACTAGGTAGTAATGTAAAAACTCTGGGATTAAAATTTAATTTGAAAAATATTCCACATTCCAATAAGCACTGTATTTTTTTGGAAATATTTTAGCAGATGAGTTGTTAAGTCCACATTCTGTAATGGTTTTTTGAGATTTATACAAAATTTTTTCACAAACCTTGTCGCTTTGAAGTTATAAAATGTTGCCATCGCGATACTCCGAATTTTCAGTACCCTGACAACCTAAAACTTCTTCACTCCCAAATATATAGATATTCCCCCCTTTAGATTTTAAGCTTTTAGGTAATTATATATAACTTTATACAAACTTGACTTTTAAAAAAGACATGATTTGCATTATTTAATATATTTTATACAAAATAATGACTTTAGATCAAATTAAACAAATTCTTACTGATAAATATGCCTTAAGTACCATTTTTGAAATAGATGATGTTCAGCAATGGGCTCAGAAAACCCAAGAATATATTAAGAAAGGCTTATCCGAAGAGGAAGCTGGTGACAAATCAGCAAGAGAGACTTTTTCTATTGGTTATGGAAAAAGGACAGTTGAAATTAAATCATTTACGCTTATGGGAATTTCTGCGATCATAGATGAAATTATTAAAATTAAATAATATGGAAATAATAGATAGTTTATTGCAATTATTAAAAAACTATAAAATACCGCTATGGATAGTTTTATTATTAACCTTGCCATTATATTTTGTTAAACTAACGCCATTGTTTGATTTTTTGCACAAAATAAAGCAAGATAAAAAGGAAGACAAGAGGAAAAATTTTAAAGCGATTTTAGAAACAGCTGGAGATTTGCTATTGAAACAAGAAATGTGCCTTAATAGTGTTGAAAGCTTAAAGCAAGACAGAACAATGGAAAATATTAAAAAATGCAGTAGTATATTTGATGCTTATTTTCATACGATTAGTGATATATGCGACGGCGTGACTCAAAATTTGATTGCCAACTCTTCAAATATAAAAAATATTGTGAATAATATTATGGAGTGTCAATTTAATGAGAAAGATAACATGATAACAAAGATATATGGCATCTTGGAAAGCACCTATAAAGATAATAATCTTAAATTGCCAAATTTACGAATATCTGAATATCAAAATATTTTCAAAGTATATAAATTACAATTTCCTTTGCACAGAAGATTGATTGCTGTCTTTTATAAACCTATCTTGAATATTAAATAATGATACATTGGTCGTCATTAAGTGCCCATATTTATCAATCCATAATAATGTTTGTTTTTCCCAAAAATCTCTATCTTTCTTTAATTCTTTAATTGCTTCGTGAGAATGTATAAATTCCTGCCAATTATTTTTCATTTTCTTAAATATACCCATAATCTTACTCATTTCCTGTTGTTTTAATAGACTTTAGTTTTTTATTATCAACCAACTCCCCATCACCTACAGTCTTGCATTTAATCATTTTTTTCAATAAATCAATCGCCTTTTTGTTGTTTGTAAAATCATGTTTATTTTTGTGATTCTTGCATTTTGAATTACCCCTCTTCCGTATATTTTTTTTAATATCACATCCCGTTATTTATTTAATTATTGTATAATCTTTGATATATTTAAAGCTTTGCGTTAAATATATACCAGTCCCAAAAAATGGATCATAGATAGTTTCGCCAAACTTTGAGTCGACTAAATCCAACATTTACTTTATTCTAGGGGTAGAATATTCACCTAAGTCATTTTCTGTTAACATTGTTTGTTCCAAAAAATATTCAAAAGCATAACCTTTTACGTCAAAATCTATATTCGATAATACTAATCAATGGATCAGGTTTTGGCGGTTTTATGTGCAAATCTTTTTAATTCCGTTCATGTATGGAATTAAAATATTTGGAATATTGAAACTTCCATCTGAATTTTGATAATTTTCAATAATTGCTATCATGCATCTTCCAATTGCCAAACCAGACCCATTTAATGTATGTACATAGCCTTTTTTACCGCCTTCTGCTTTAAATCTTGCCATCATTCGCCTTGCTTGGAAATCTAAAGTGTTTGAGCAGCTTGATATTTCACGATATTTTTTTTGACCCGGAAGCCATACTTCTATGTCATAGGTTTTGCTTGATGAAAAGCTTGTATCCCCTGAAGATAAAATACATACTCTGTAATGAATATCTAGTTTTTGTAGGATATTTTCAGCGGCAGATAACATTCTTTCATGTTCATCCTGCGATCTTTCTGGCATACAAATTGATACTAATTCAACTTTTGAAAACTGGTGCTGCCTAAACATTCCAGATGTATCTCTACCTGCTGATCCAGCTTCACTTCTGAAGCATTGCGAGTAAGCGACAAAACGCAGGGGCAACTCCCTCTCCGATATTATGGAATTCATTACCATATTTGTAAGTGGAACTTCCGCTGTTGGAATGAGGTAAAATCCATCTTTTGTTTCATATCCATTATCAAATTTTGGCAATTGCCCAGTTCCAAATAATGAATTTGCATTTACTAAATGAGGCACATACATTTCGCAGTATCCAAATTGTTTAGTATGCTCATCTAGCATGAAATTTTTAAGTGCTCGCTCCAGTTTTGCAAGTTGATTTTTTAAAACAACAAATCTGGAACCTGATATTTTCACAGCAGATTCAAAATCCATTAATCCAAGCTTTTCTCCGATTTCCCAATGCTCCTTTGCATCAAAATCAAAATGTTTCTTAATTCCATATTTTTTTAGCTCAACATTATCTAATTCATTCTTACCAAATGGAACACTTTCTTGTAAAATATTTGGAACTCTTGACAAGATTTCCATTAATTCATATTGCAATTGTTTGTCTTTTTCATCTAAACTTATTAATTGTTTTTTATTTTTTTCAGATTCCTGCATTAGTAAGTCTATATTTTCTTCGCTTTTTCCAGTTTTGATTACACCTATGGTTTTTGCAATTACATTTTGCTTTGCATGTAAATTTTGCGTTTCTTGCATTACACTTCTTCTATTTTCATCGAGTTGAATAATTTCATCAAGATTTATATTAAAATCTCTGTTTTTCATGCAGTTTTGTATCAATTTTTTATTGTTTCTTATAAAATTTATATCAAGCATGTATATAAAAAAGTATAAAAAATTAAAATATATAAATTATTAATTTACAATAAAAATATTACCATTATATAATAATCTAGGTGTTAATTTGTTAGATGTCAAAAGACGATGTTATTGAAATGGATGGATTTATTATCAAATGCCAACCAGGTGCTATATTTTTAGTAAAATTAGAAAATAATGCTGAAATTTTATGCCATGTTTCTGGCAATGTAAGGAGAAATAAAATTAAAATAGTTATTGGAGATAAAGTTAAAGTTGAACTTTCTGTGTATGATTTAACCAAAGGAAGGATTTCTTATAGATATTAAATATTTTCAATTTTTATAGCATAAGTGGATAATTTTTTTGATATATTTTTAGAAAATTTTTATCATTTTATATCTATTGGAATATTACCTAATTTTTATTATTCATTTTTTGAAATATTCCCCGAAAAATTTAATTTTATTTGTAAAATATCTTTAGCAATGAGTGAGTTTTTTGCCACTTTGTTGTTATTTTACATTGGTAAACTTATACATTTTTCATTAAAAAAATTTAACCTCATTGAGCAACCAATTAGACATTGTAAAATGCTAAAAATGCCATATTTTATATTACTGACACCGATTTTTATTTTTAATATAATTACTCCATCTTTTGTGTTTATTGTAAGCGTACAAAGACACTGCTGTGATGTAAAAAATATCCTTTTAGTAGTATTTATTTTTAGATTATTTGCAAATTTATTTGGAATATATATTTCATAACGGAATTATGTCATGGAGTTTTGATGATAGTGTTTTTGTAAATATAACAGTTAAATAGGATATGCACTAAATTATTAAACTATTTATGGTAAACCTGTAAAAACAACATAAAACGAATTAAGTGCCTTTAAGTATGTTAATGGGGATTGTGGCATATTGAAAAACACCAACTTATTTAATGTATATAAATTGACATTATATTGAATTGTTCCAGTAATAGGGGATATATCTCAAAGGAAAATTGATAAATTATATCAGGCTATTCAAAGTAATAAATTACGAGATATTACATGCGAAACTGCGTTTTGTAGTAGTAATGTTATTGATGGTAATTTAAATGTAACTAAAGTTGATATCACCAGTTAGTTAATCCTCGTGATAATTGTTTTTTGGAAAATTCCATTGTTGATTCCAAAGTAGTAAAGAATGTAACATCAAAAACAAAACTAAAAAAATTAGGGGTTACAATTTATATGATTTTTTAAGTGATGATAAATTTTTTGTTGAAAAATGAATATTTTATTTTGTTTGCACTGTGTGGTAATTGTACAGTGCAAATTATGTCTTGACATTCCATTTAAAATATTTAGAATTAGCTTTGATAAATATTGTTTATTATTTTAAAATGGACTCCTTAAATATAATTATTACACCAAGTATTATTACATCCTCTATCTCAAATTTTGATAACAAGATATCATATATTTATGTATATTCAATTTTAATTCAAAATAAGTCACAAAATACAGTGCAATTAAAATCAAGAAGATGGTTTGTGTCTGATGAGCATGGAAAAACAGAAACAATAACTGGGGATGGGGTTGTTGGAAAGACTCCAATTTTGCAACCTGGTGGTTTTTTTGAGTATCAAAGTTATGCATCTATTTTTACAAAAAATGGTTGCATGAGTGGTGAATATTATTTTAAAAACATGGAATCTGGAAATTTATTTTGCACGGAAATTCCAATTTTATCTTTTGGTGATGCAGATTTTTTAATTAAAGAAAGATTTAATTAAAAAATTATTTTTAATTTTACTTGACAAATAAAAAATATAGTTATTAATTAAATCAATAAGTGTTTAAATTAATTTAATTACTTTAAACAATACATCGTAAATATTTTTGACAACCATTTTTTCGCTTTTTAAAGAGCGAGAGAAAAATATGTTTTTCGTTAATTTCCGAGAGTAACATGGTAAAACATGTAAAAATGATTAAACTATTAGAGTTTGATCCTAGCTCAGAGTGAACGCTGGCGGTATGCTTAACACATGCAAGTCGAACGAAAATTTTATAGATAGCAATATCTATAAAATTTTAGTGGCGAACGGGTGAGTAATATACAAGAATCTACCCAGTAGCGGGGAATAACCACTAGAAATAGTGACTAATACCGCATACGCCCTAAAGGGGAAAGGAGTAATCCACTATTGGATGAGCTTGTATCTGATTAGCTAGTTGGTGAGGTAAATGCTTACCAAGGCTTAGATCAGTAGCCGGTCTTAGAGGATGGCCGGCCACATTGGGACTGAGACACGGCCCAAACTCCTACGGGAGGCAGCAGTGGGGAATATTGGACAATGGGCGAAAGCCTGATCCAGCAATACCGCGTGAGTGATGAAGGTCGAAAGATTGTAAAACTCTTTTATCGGGGAAGATTATGACGGTACCCGAAGAATAAGGACTGACTAACTTCGTGCCAGCAGTCGCGGTAATACGTAGAGTCCAAGCGTTACTCGGAATTATTGGGCGTAAAGCATGTGTAGGCTGTTTTGTAAGTTAATAGTGAAATACCGGGGCTCAACTTCGGTGCTGCTATTAAGACTATTTAACTTGAGTTTGGTAGAGGGTAATGGAATTCTTAGTGTAGGGGTAAAATCCATAGATATTAGGAGGAACGCCGGAGGCGAAAGCGATTACCTGGGCCATAACTGACGCTGAGACATGACAGTGTGGGGAGCAAACAGGATTAGATACCCTGGTAGTCCACACCGTAAACGATGATCACTACCTGTCGGGGCTTCGGCTTCGGTGGGAACAGCTAACGCGTTAAGTGATCCGCCTGAGTAGTACGATCGCAAGATTAAAACTCAAAGGAATTGACGGGGACCCACACAAGCGGTGGAGCATGTGGTTTAATTCGACGCTAACCGAGAAACCTTACCAAAACTTGACATGGCACCTTAAGCGCGTCCAGTAGTGGAGCGTGTGAGAAATCTAGGTGTCACAGGTGATGCACGGCTGTCGTCAGCTCGTGTCGTGAGATGTTGGGTTAAGTCCCGCAACGAGCGCAACCCCCTTCTATATTTGCCAGCGATTTATGTCGGGAACTATATAGATACTGCCCGTGATAAGCGGGAGGAAGGAGGGGATGACGTCAAGTCATCATGTCCCTTATGTTTTGGGCTACACACGTGCTACAATGGTGCTAACAACGGGTCGCAACACCGCGAGGTGAAGCTAATCCCTTAAAAAGCATCTCAGTTCAGATTGCAGTCTGCAACTCGACTGCATGAAGTCGGAATCGCTAGTAATCGCAAATCAGCATGTTGCGGTGAATTTGTTCCTGGGTCTTGTACACACTGCCCGTCAAGGCATGGAAGTTGAATTTGCTAGAAAATAACGTGCTAACCGCAAGGGGGCAGTTGTTTACGGCAGGTTCGGTAACTGGGCTTAAGTCGTAACAAGGTAGCCCTAGGGGAATCTGGGGCTGGATTACAACTAAAAATAAGCTTTTAAATAAGCTTTAAATAATATTTACTCTCTGAAATACGTAGAGTGTCTTACACTCTCTCTCGCTCTTTAAGATGCGATGGTTGTCAAAAATAGTGTTATTTTGTATTATGATTATAAAAATAATATGTTTTTTAATTTTATTAATTCAATTTTCATTTTTTTTATCCTTTGCAAAAGCCGAAATTAAAGTTCAAAACTTACATTCAAAAATAAATTTTATTGATTATAAAATTTCAACATACAAACCAAAAGAATGTAATAATGAAAACCCATGTGATGTTATTTATCTTTTGGATTCGGATTACTCATTTCCAATTGTAAAAGCCATAGCTGAGCATTTATCGGAAAGAAATCATGTAAAACCAAATATTATAGTTGGAATTGGATATAAAAATAATCCAGGAGTTGATAGAATAAATTATCAAATTAATAGAAGCAGAGATTACACTCCAGTTCCTTGCAACAAAAAACAATGCCCAATATTGAAGGATGAAAATTTGGAAAATAATACTGGAAAAGCTTATATTTTCATTAAAGTTTTACAAAATGAAATAATCCCAAATATTGAAAAACAAAATAATGTAACTAAAAATCGTACTATAGTAGGTCATTCATTTGGTGGATTGTTTGTTATATATTCTGCAATAAAATCTGATATTTTTAACCAATATATAGCAATTTCACCATCTTTTTGGTATTCAGATAGATTTATTTTTAATCAAGATTTACAAAAATTGCAAAATAAAAAAATCTATATTACAGCTGGAGAATTTGAAAATAAATCTATGAAATTACTAGATTCTGTAAATGATTTTTGTAAAATTTTGGCACAAAATAAAAATATAAAATGTCAGATATTACCCCAAGAAAATCATGATACAATTTTCCCTAGTGCTTTCACTAAGGGGTTATTTTTTATAAATGATGAAATCATTGCCTAAATTCTAAATATTTCTTGCCTTTTATTAAAAATATACAACTCTACAAAAACATTGTGTGGATATGGCGGAATTGGTAGACGCGTAGCCTTGAGGTGGCTATTTCGCAAGAAGTGGAGGTTCAAGTCCTCTTATCCACACCATTGTACTGTTAATTTTCAGAATATTTGGATAATTGATTTTAGATTAATTATCTAAAATTTTATTGTTTTTAAATAATGTAATTGTAAATTGTTTATATAATTTGTGGCACTTAAAATAATATGAAGATTTTTGGAATTGTAAATTTATCATCAAATTCATTTTCAGGTGATTCACTTGTTGATATTTATCAAATTGAAGAAAGAATGTTAAATTTTTCATCAAAAAACGCCTATGGCATAGATATTGGGGCACATGCAACAAATCCAAATGCCAAAAAATTAGACGAAGACAAAGAGATGTGTATTTTACAAAAATTTTTACCTCAAATTTCAAAATTTGCCAAAAAATTAAATTTAAAACTTTCAATTGATACATTTTACCCTAAAATTGCAAATTATGCTTGTGGTCTTGGTTTTGATTATATAAATGATGTAAATGCTTTAAAAAATGAAGCTATGATTGAAGTTTTGCAAAAATATTCAAATGTAAAGTATATTTTAACGCATAGTTTATCTGCACCCGTAAAAGATGGTGAATTTTTAAAAAATGATATAAATATTATGGATTTTTTGATTAATTTTTGCAATGAAAAAATATCAATTTTAAATAAAAATGACATTAGTATAGATAGAATTATATTTGATCCAGGTATTGGATTTGGAAAAAATACTGAGCAAAATTGGACTATTGTGCAAAATTTTGAAATTTTTAAACATTTAAAATGCAAAACTTATCTTGCACACTCTAGGAAGAAATTTTTATCCAATTTTACAGAAAATGATATTAAATTAAGAGATTTAGCAACATCCATAATAACAAAAACTCTTGAAAATAAGATAGATTATGTGCGGATACATAAAATTTTAGATTGATTTTATTTAGTATAATTTAACCGTTTATAAGATTTTGTAATAAATTCTATAAACTCTGTTTTATGTAATCTGGAACAACGATATCTTGATTTACTATAACTGTAAGCCTTGTTCCTTGTGGAATTGTAACTATCGGGGAAAGAGCAAGGGCTCCTTGTGTAAGGGAGTTTACTACGGTTGATACATCATTTATAACTGTAGAAGCTGCCATATTTATTGGGTTAATATTAGTTGTTGAGATAGACCCATTACTATTTGCTATTTGAGATTGCCCAGTGTTTCCAGCTATTTTTTCAAGTGCAATTGCTGTTCCAAGATTTGCAAAACTTAATAATAGTGAGTTACCAAAAATTTCACTATATCTATTATCAACATCACCTTCTACACCAATTCTACCAAATTGATCTGATGCCTGCGCTGTCATTGACACACTAACTCCATCTGGGCGAATAACTCTATTCCAAGATATACTTAGCCTTGATTGACCTCTTGTTACCTTTGTTGAGTAAGTTCCGTAAACTCTTGTGCCTTTTGGAATTAAAACTTTCACACCTGCTTCTCCAAATACATCTCTTACAATAAGCCCTCTTATTGGGCCTGGAAGTTCTGAATTTATAGCAGTTTCCAAAACAACATCCATCATTTTTCCTTGAGCTATCATGTTTTCAAGATTTGCCGCTTGAGTAACGGTGGCATTTGTTTTTGTTAAATCTGCATTAGAAACCTCTATTAATCTACTTTTATCGTATATAATTAAATCTTTTTCACCATCTTTATTTAAATTTGTTGTTTTTGGCGTTGAATACGATCCTCCATCAGCTCCACTGCTGAAAGCAAACATATTGAGATTTTTCTTTTCTTCTATTATTGCATCAGGATTTTGTATGTTATCAACTGGTTTATCACTTGATGGCGTTGTATCTTGCATTGGGGGGGTAACTTTTAATGAATCTTGCTTTGATTCCTCTATTTTTTTGGGTTCATAGGGTTTTGTGAATTTAAAATCGGGTAAAGGTGGAACATCTGGTGCAGAAACTTTTGGCAATGAGGGAGTTTGAACGCTTGAAGGTATATCAAACTCTTTAATATCTTTTGGTGTAATGGATCCTTTTGTTTTACTGTCTATATTTATTAAATCTTTTCCAAAATCTACTTTTTCAGGCGGGGGAGAGGGGTTTTTTGTGTCTGTAGAGCTTTGAACGTCTGGATTTAAGTTTTGTTCATCACTTGAAAACATTACACTGTATATCATAAAACTAATTCCAATTATTCCAATTGCAATTTGAATAAATCTTTTAATTTTTGCTTTTTTATCCCCCTTGTCAGATTCATCGCCCTCAATGCCATCTTCATATCCTTCTGTTGTATTGTCTTTTTTGGCTTGCATTTTATACAAATTTCATTTTAGTTAAGTTTTATATATATATCTTGTTTTGAAAATTCAAGAAAAAAATTATATTTATAATTGTGTAGCATTATTTATTTGAGCTTGTTTATTTGTATCTTCTTTATCTGGATCATATCCATCTACAACTTTTTCTTCAATTGAGTCATAGCTGATTACCTGAAAACCAAATGGGTTTAAATATCTATCTTCAAGTGGTAAGTCGATGTCAAAAAAATCAAATACAATACGAATACGAAAATATTTTTTACGAACAACATTTGAATCCATTATAATCCTTCTAGTAATTTTTAATTCCGCTGTTTTAGGGGATGTAAATATAATAGATTTTATATAGACATCAATTAATGCATTTTTTTCATTATCCAGTAAGTCACTTTGAGCTTGTTTTTTTACATTATCGGTATAGTACGAATATGTGTCTTTTGCACTTAATAGCCTTAAAAGGTTTTTATTTTCTGAATCTGTTTCTTTTTTATATCCTTCCCTTGTTTTTACGTAATTTACAACAAATGACTCCTTCACAACCTCAGATGCTGTAAACTGCCTTACACTTTCCGATTCCACAATTGTTGCCTGCCCTGTTTTTTTATCAATATCTAATAAATATGGCTCAACTGATCTATTTTCATATACATATTTTACTAAAATTAAAGATATAAAAATTCCGATTGACAAGACTACAGCAAGAATTAATAATATATTTTTCTGTACATTTGCTACAAGATATTTATCTTGATACCAATTTTTTGTGTCAGATGAACTTTTCATTTTTTTGAAACAAAATAACTTGACTTTAATTAGCTTAATATTAGTTTGAGTTATATTTTTTTTGTCAAGATTAAAATGAAATTATTGCGTTTTCATAATATGGTTATTAAAAAAATTACCCCAAGGGTGTGTTTTTATATAACACTATTCGTATTTCTTTCATCTGTATCTATTTTTAAAAGTTTGTTTTATGGAAATGTGGTAGCAAAACCAAGAATTGAAAAAGAATTACAAGAAATTGTGTACCTTCAAACGTCTGATGGTTGCAGAATATCTATTAAATTATTATCGGATGTAGCGCCAAATCATGTTAATAGAATAAAAGAGTTATGTAAATCTCATTTTTATGATGGACTAAATTTTCATAGAGTTATAAAAGGATTTATGGCTCAAGCTGGTGGGAAAGATGGAAATATGAATTACGGAAGTGGTAAAAAAATTAAAGCAGAATTTTCCAATATGAAGCATGTTCGTGGAATTGTTTCCATGGCAAGAGCAAGTGACCCAAATAGTGCAGACTCTCAATTTTTTATAGTTACAAAAGACTCTCCATTTTTGGATAATCAGTACTCAATTTTTGGAATGGTTATTGATGGAATGGATTGTGTTGATAAAATAAAATCTGGGTCTGAAAATGAAAATGGAATTGTAAATAGTCCAACAAAAATAATTTCAGCTAGAATTGCAATTGAAGCGGAAATTGAAAATGCAAAAAATAAAAAAGATTAGCTGTAAATATGTTTAAATATATTATAGAGGGTGGATATAATTTATCTGGAAATATTAGAATTTACGGCTCGAAAAATACAAGTTTAACTGTGCTTCCTGTGGCAATTTTAACTGATGAGCCAGTTAATTTTACAAATCTTCCACATGTACAGGATGTTGTTTTAATGCTTGCAATGTTTGCGGATATTGGGGCAGATATATCTTTAAATAAATATTATCCAGACAAAACTCCATCTTTATCCTTGTGTTTTAAAAATAATATTAAAAATATAGCATCTTATGAATTTGTAAGTAAAATGCGTGCATCTATACTACTTCTTGGTCCCATGCTTGCAAGATTTGGGTATACAGAAATATCCCTTCCTGGTGGCTGTGCAATTGGTGCAAGGCCTGTAGATTTACATATAATGGCAATGAGACAACTTGGTGCGAATGTTTTTATTGATAATGGGTATATAAAAGCTACCGCACCAAAAGGTGGTCTTGTTGGGGGTGTTATTGATTTTCCAAAAATAACAGTTGGTGGAACGGAGAATGCTTTAATGGCATGTGTTCTTGCAAAAGGTTTAACGGTAATCAAAAATGCAGCAATTGAGCCTGAAATAGTTCATTTATGTAATATTTTACTAAAAATGGGTGCTAAAATTGAGGGAGTTGGTACTAATGAATTAAGGATTATGGGTGTTGACAAGCTTCATGGCGCAAATTATCATATTCCGTCAGATAGAATTCAAACCTTCACTTATGCAATAATATCTGCCGCAACTGGCTTTGGAATTGATGTAATCGGTTCTACAATGGATGATTTTATAGGAACTTTGGATATTTTATATAATGCAGGAATTAGTATTCAAGAGGAAAATTCTGTTATAAAAGTAATAAAAATTGAAAAGAACTTAAAGCCAATTAATGTTACAACTGCCGTAATACCTGGCTTTCCAACAGACTGCCAAGCTCAACTTATGGCCTTGATGTCTGTGGTAAAAGGGGACAGTTATATATCTGAGGATATTTTTGAAAATAGAATGATGCATGTTCCAGAATTAAACAGAATGGGGGCAAATATCGATCTTCGTGGCTCTTGTGCTAAGGTATCTGGTGTTGAAAATTTATCAGGTGCTCAAGTTATAGCAACCGACCTTCGTGCATCTGCATCTTTAGTGATAGCGGGTCTTATGGCAAAAGGTGTAACTGAAATTCACAGAGTGTATCACATAGATAGGGGGTATGATTTTCTTCCCGCTAAACTTGAATCCTGCGGTGCAAAAATTTCCAAAGTATTTGAATAAAGATGTAAGTTTTTTATTTCTTATACTTAAAAAAATAAATCAACAAAGAATCTAAAGATGATGAACGTCTACAAGTTATTCCATAACCTGCACAGTGAGAACATTTTTTGCCATTTGACCATAAAATAGACTTTAAAAACTTTACCAATTATGTTTTTAAAGTGTGCTTTTATGAATCATTATTTTCAGATCATTATTTTAATTTAGGGTGAAAATCTTTTATAATTAACGTTTTTTGAAAAATTATCTTGCAATAAAGAAAATTATCTGTTATAAGTGTACATGTATTAGTAATTTTGGTATGCAAAATAATTATATCAACGGTTTTCAACGGCAAATGCAAGAGCGAAAGCAAAAAAAGAAAAACGAAGAATTGCAAAACTTTAAAAACTTTATACTAAACGAACAATTTACAGAAACAAAAGAAGTTATAGAAAAACATAGAGAACATGGCATTACACGCAATAATAAATATGGTTTAATAGTTAAACAGGATAGTGACATTACAGGAATGATAAGTGGTGATGATGAAATTAATATCCTTTTTGGTGCGGATGGGAGTGGCAACATTGCAATAACACAATTTATTACTGATATTAAAAAAGCACTTGAAGTTTTACCAGATGGTACTTTTATATACCTTAAGCAAGATAGAAGAATATTCATCATCAACGACACTCTTTATATAACAACAATAGAACAAAACTCTCAAAAAACACAAAAAATGAGTGAATTTCTTACACAAGGCATTTTTCGTCCTAATGGCATGGCCAAGAATGTACTTGATAAAGTAAAACAAAGAATCGAGGGTGTAAAAAACCTTGGTATGACAAGGGATCAAATTTTTAATTATCACCAAAGAATTCTAAACAGACAAGAATATAGACAACAAAATCAACCAGGGGGACCACTATTACATTTACAACCAGAAAAAGCAAAACCAAAAAAACTGAAATTCCAACTGCAACTGCAACTAATAGAGCAAATGCAGGAAAGAATAAATCAAATACAGGGTGGTGGTGTATTGTCGGAAACACAAAATCGACAACTGTCATTACTACAAGCACAACTAAAACACAATGCATCACTGGAAGAAATATCACCACAACATGAAGAAACAATCCAACGAATGGTAGAAAGCTTGGAACAAACGTTAGAACAACAACCACAACAACCACAACAACCGCAAGGACAAAATAAAGCTTTACAACAACTGAAAATACTGGTACAAGAACTAAAACGACTGGGCGGACTGCAAGACTCACAACTGCAACAAGCACTGCAACAACAACTGCAACTGCAAATGATGGCATTGCAACCGGAAGACCTGCAACAAACAGAGGAACAAAAAGCACAACTGGAAGACCTGAAACAACAACTACTGCAAGACCAACAACTGCAACAAGCACTGCAAGAAATGGAACAAATACAGGTGCAACAGCAAAACCCGCAACAACAACAGCAAAACCCGCAACAACAACAGCAAAACCAGCAAAACCAGCAACAACAACTGCAATACCTGGTATCAATACCGGAGGGGGAACAACTAACGTCACAAGAAATGGAAAAACTACTGGAATACCCACTGACAGAAGGAGACCTGCGATACCTGGAGCCACTACTGCAACAAGAACTGCCACACGAACAGCAACAACTACTGCGATACCTGGAACAGGAAGACCTGCAACGAGCCGCGGAAGCCCTGCAACAACAACAGGAAGCCCTGGAACAACGACTGCAAGACCTGCAAGCACAACAGGAAGCCCCGGCGGGAGACCAGGGAGCCCTGGAACAACTACTGCAAGACCTGGAACGAGCCGCGGAAGCCCTGCAAGCACAACTGCAAGCCCTGCAACAACAACAACCGCAAGACGCGGAAGCCCTGCAAAACCTGCAAAACCTGTGCCAAATACTGAAAAAACCACTAACGGAGGGACAATGGGAAGCCCTGCAACAACAACAACCGCAAGACGCGGAAGCCCTGCAAAACCTGCAAAACCTGCCAGACGAACTACAACCAATAAAAATACAACTACAACTACTGCAAGAAC
>Ga0214919_10001195_pt1 | contig 43228 bp, 31 predicted proteins | sample LL1503_MetaG_FD_177994 | JGI IMG/M metagenome (GOLD analysis project Ga0214919, IMG submission 177994) | Freshwater microbial communities from Lake Lanier, Atlanta, Georgia, United States - LL-1503 | ecosystem: Environmental > Aquatic > Freshwater > Lake | place: USA: Georgia | collected... | reverse complement strand
GTGAGCCCCAGACCACGGTGTGCTGTGCCAAGGTGCCGTCGCCCAAAACGTCGTTGGTCTTGACGGTGCCGTTGATGACAGTAGCCTCGCCCGGTGTCGCATGGAAGTCTTCTGTGATGCTTGCCGTGTCATTGACCGCAATGGGCTTGGAGTTAGGGGTGGTGACGTAAATCACGCCGGAGACGTTGGCGTGGCCTGCGTAGTTGTCGTTCACAGTCAGGCTGATTTGTCCCTGGCCTGCGCTTGGCGCGGTGTAGCGCAGTGCGGCCAAGGCTTCATTGATTTGGGTGGCTGTGCCGCTCAAAGTCAGGGTGGCATCTGCGTTGCTCAGCGCTGGAGTCAGGGGGCTGCTGCCCGATGTGTAGGCGCTCGACAAGCTGAGCACGCCGCCTGTGGCCACCACGCTGACGCTCAGCACGTCGGCCGCGTCGGTGTCGGTCACCTGCAGGCTAGAGAAGGCCTGCGCAACGCCAGAGCGGCCCAACTCCAAGCGCTGCACAGCCGTGGTGAAGGGCAAGGTCCAAACGGGTGGGTTGTTGTCCGACACCGTGAACACGCCGCCGGTCTGGCTCCAAGAGCTAATTTGTCCGGGAACACCGGCAGTGCCCAAATCAATGATGGCCAAGGTGGCGTCGGCCTGACTCTTGACTTGCAAGAAGGTGCGTGGGCCCTCCAAGATGGTGGCCAGCGACAGGCTGGTCACACCGCCCGTGATGAAGGCGCTCAAATCAAGCTTGTCGCCCACCGACAGGTCGGTGATCAGGTCGGCAGTGGCGGTGGTGGTGCCGACGTCGGCCGAGGTGAAGACAAAGGTATCTTCGTCGTCACCACCCGTTAAGGTGTCTTGGCCTGCACCGCCGCGAATGGTGTCGTCGCCTGCGCCGCCCACCAAGGTGTCGTTTTGCGTACCGCCCTTGAGGGTGTCGTCGCTGTCGGTGCCGACCAGGTTCAGGGTACCGGTGTAGGCTGTGGCGTCCACATTCAGGGTGGCCGTTTGCAGGTCGTCGCCTGTGATGGTCAGGGTGCCTGTGAAAGAGGCTGCGGCAGCTGCACCCAGGGTCAGTGAATACGTACCAGAGTCGCCTTGTAATTGGATGCGTTCAATGCCAGAAACTTTGGCCCACTCGGTTTGCGTAAGGTTCTGGGCAGAGACCAGGACCAAGGTGTCGGAGCCCGAGCCGCCAGACAAGGCGCCCATGCCGGCCAACTCGCTGGTGGTGCCGCTGCTCACGCCGACCACGAAGAAGTCGTCGCCTGCGCCGCCGATCAAAGTGTCGGCACCGCCGCCGCCGGTGAGGGTGTCGCCCAGCGATGTACCGGTCAACTTGTTGTCAGCGCTGGAGCCCACCAACTGAACCGAGGTGGCCGTGGCACCAGATGCGTCCACGTCCTTGACCGAGAACAAGTTGCCGCCAGTGACGCTGATGGGAGAACCATTGGCCAGCACGCGGAAGGTAGACAGGTCGACACTGACGGCGTCAGATCTGGGGTCACCCGTGAAGACCAAGGTCTGCACACTGGCCACGTTTTGGATGGCCGCAAAAGGCGATGCCTGCAGCGTCAAGTTCAGACTGGCGGCGCTGCTGGCTGCCGTGGCAGAAGCCGAATTGTCTTGCACCGTGTAAAGGATGACGCGTGACTCGCCCGCTGTGATGGCATCGGTGGTGCTGAACGAGACGCCGGCCAGCACCGAGCTGACGTCTTCCTGAGAAAGCACCTTGCCGCTGGTGGCCGGTGAAATGGCGAGCAGGCCCGTGCTGGCATTGAAGCTGGTTGTAAAGCCAGCAGAAGACAAGGTCTGCGACGCTGCCGTGGTGAGGAACAACTTGTCACCGGCCATGAAGCCCGTGGAAATTTGCACCTGCACAGACACAAAACTGCTGCTGTCGGCATCGCTCACTGTGCCCTGCGGTGACAGCAAGGCCGTGCCCACCGAGCCCGCGTACAAGGCTTGCGCACTGGCGCTGCTGGACAAACTGACCACGGGACTGTCGTTGACCGAGACCACGCTGAACTCATAAGCCGCAGTGGTGGTCAGCGCGCCGCCCAGGCCACTGGCGCCGTTGTCGTTGACCGACATGCTCAAGCGCTCAAGCGCCGCGGGGTTGTCGGAGTTGTTGATGTAGCTCAGCGTGCCCGTGCTGGTGCCGGCCAAGAAGTTGTTGATGGCACTTTGGCTGCCGTTGATAACCAGGCTAGAGCCCGAGCCAGTGATTGTCAAGCCAGAATTGCCAGCCGTGGCCGATAAGACACCTGAGGTGACGCCAAGGGTCAGCGTGAGCTTGTTGCTGCCGGCGTCTGCATCGTCAACTGACAAGCCCACACCCACCAGTGAGCTGCTGACTTTCTCAGTGACGCTTGGCAGTGCGTTGGCAGCGGTAATGGTGGGCGCATCGTTGACCGACACCACCGCCACAGTGCGCGTGATGGCTGCCGAATTTGCAGTGCTGCTGCCCGAGTTGTCGGTGACCACCACAGAAATTTGGCGCGATGGTGTGGTGCTGGGGTTGTCAGAGGTGTTGCTAAACGAAACGGTGCGAAGCGCCGTTTGGTAAGTGGCCAAGCTGGCTGAACCCGAAAGCGTCAACACGCCGTTGGCATAGCTTTGAGTCAGGCCACTGCCGCTTGTTGAGGCAACCAACACATCGCTGCTGTCGTAGCCTGTGCCAATGGTCACTCGCGCGCTGGTCAGCAGGGTGCTGTCCACGTCTGTCACGTTCAGACCCTGCAAGATAGAAACTGCCGTGCCGCCTTCTGTGAAGGTGTAAGACAAGCCGTTGGGCGCAATGACCGGTGCATCGTTGACAGCCGTCACAGGCACCGTGATGGTGCTGGGCAAGCTGTTCAGGCGAGCATCGATGGGGTCGACCACCACATAAGAAATCTTGACATCGCTGGCGTAGTTGGCGTTCAGTGCCACGCCCAAGACCAGCTGGCCCTGTGCATTCAGCGCCAGCACATCACCCGATTGGCCCAGGGTAACGGCTTTGCCGCCGAAGCTGAGCGATGCGCCAGTGACCGAGACAATTCGAACCGCTGTAGGCGCGTCGCCATCTGAATTGACCAGGTTCAAGCCGCCGATGGTGAGGTTGCCTGAGAACTCTTCCAGCTGATTGTCCGTGTGCACATTACCACCCGCCTCTGGCGGTGTGTTTTGCGCAATGCTGATGGCGATGGTGTTGCTGAAGTTTGCAGAAGTTGCGTTTTCGTCGCTGGCCTCCACCAAAATGGCGCCCGATGTGGCGTTGAGGTTGGCCTTGAACGTGAGGTAGTCAAGTGCTGCGTTCAAGTCGGCTTTGTCGCCCGACAAAGTGACCGTAGTGACCGACACGCCATTGACAACGGCTACCGTGTCAACACGTGCAACACCAAAGTCGCCCAAGTCAGCGGCAAAGTTGAGCACGCCGCCAGTGGCTGTGAGCTTGACCTCCAGCTGGTCGCTGTCAATGTCAGACAGCGTGATGCCGCTCACACCGGCCACTTGGCCAGCAGACACCACCAAGCCATCGGGCAATTCAGCGGTGGTGGGCGCAGCAGCAGCAGTGCCAGCAATTGACACGGCTGCGTTGTCGATGGTGAGCGCGTCGCCATCGGCCACTGTGGCCGCGATGCTGACAGTGCCTGCAGCGGCTGTGATGGTAAGCGAGTCTAAGCTGAGGTTCAGTAAACGAGGCGTGCCCGTGAGGGTCAGGCCGCCATCATCTTCTTCAATCATGCCCACGCCTGTGGGCAGCACAGACACGGCCAACACGCCGTTGACGGGGGTTAAGCGGACCGTGAGGGTGTCGCCATCAAGGTCAGTGACTTTGAAGCCAGAGATGCTGGTTTCTAAACCGGCCAACAGTGTGGGCATGGCAGATGGCACTGTGATGCTGGCCGAGTGGTGCAGCGTCATGGCGACATCTGCAATGCCTTTGCTGTTGGGCAGGCCTGTTTGAATGCCTTCAAACGCCAAGTAGGCAGCGGTTTGGGTGGTGGGCACCGTAACTGTCAATGCATTTAACTTGGCTTGGATAGCGGCCAAGTTGCCTGTCAGCGTTAAAGAAGTAGGCGAGGCACTGGTACTGCTGGTGGTGGCTGTATCTGAACCGCTGGTTAAGGTAATGCCCGCAGCAGCTTTGACTGTAATAGTGAGGTTGGCCGTTGAGTTGTAATAGTCAAGCGACACACCACTGATTGCCTTGGCCGAACCATCTGCCACCAAGTCGAGTGTCGAGGGCAGTGTGAAAGTAGGAATGAGCGGGTCGTCGTTGCCAATCACAAAGCCGCGGCTCAGTGACGAAGCGGCGTTGCCAGAAGCATCGAGCAGCTGCGTTTGACCTAAGGGGTCGGTCAAGATAACGCTGAATGTCTCGGCCGCTTCCTTGACGTTGTCGCCCTTCACTTTGATGTTCAAAGTGACAGAGGTTTGACCCGCTGCAAAAGTGACGTTGCCTGCAGGTATGGCGTTGGCTGCAAAGTCGGCCGCTGTCACGCCATCGCCCACTGCCAAGCTGTACTTCAAAGTGACTACGCTGTCGACGTTGCCGCTTCGAGTGAGGGTGACACTGAAGTCGGTGGTGGTGCCTGCAGCGCCTTCATTGATGGTGGCAGTGGTGCTGTCGGCAATGGCCACACGGGCTGGCACGATCACACCGGTGACGGCATTGGCAATGGCTTGGGCCAAAGGTGAGAGCGTGCCGCCAGCTGGAATATCCAAGATGGTCGGTGTTGCCCCGCCCTTGGCGAAAGATTCTAGGGTGGTGCTGACGCTGCCCTGGGTGGCACTTTGTACCTTGATGGCGTTTTGCAGCAGCGTGATCGCATTGGACGAAGTAGCCGTGGGGCCTGTGACGGCATTGATGGCAATGTTGGCACTGGCCAGCACATCGCCCAAATAATTGATTTTGGTGTCCAGACCGGTGATGCCCTTGTCGGCAGCAACACCTGTTAAGACACTCTTGACGAAGGTGGCGTCGGCCAACTGGGCGCTGAGCAACTGGCCAGCAGGCAACAAGCTGGCCACCTTTTGAATCAGGCTGACGCTGTATTCTTGGCGCAGGCTGAGTGAAGCTGCTTCAGAAAGACTTGAGTTCTTGAGGTTTTGCAAGAACATCGAGCCCACGTCCATGATGTTGGACAGCTCAAGCGCCACCTTCTGATAGGACACCGCCTGAGCGCGTGCCGTTGCATCGGCCGTCGTTTCAGTGGCGGCGCGGAATGGGTCGTAGGTGCCAATGACCGTGGTGGTGTTGACACCCGTACCAAACAACGCATTGCGCGCCCACTGCTCGGACTGGGCCAAAGTCTGAGACGAAATTTGATACTCTTTAAGCACCAAGGTGGTGATGGGGTTGATCACCCGATAACCGGTAGGTGCTTCGTATTGAGACTGGAATGCCAAGCCTGTGGAAACGTCCACACCGCCGCGCATGATCAGGTTGCCATTGGAGGGCAAGCTGAAGCTACCCACCGAGTCGGTCAGGGAAGATGCTTCGCCAACGCTTAACTGACCATCACCAGATTTATCGGCAAATACCACCGCGCCTTGGATATAACCGTCAGCACCACCACCAGCTGCTGCAACAGCCAATGCATCTGGAGCTGTCGAAGTGGTTAAAAGATTGCCCGCCAAATCAGACACCCTGATGTTGGTCAGCCCATAGTTGGTGCCAGCCACAAGCAAAGCAACGTCAGCTTGTGGCACCAAAACGGACCAAGTGCCCGAAGACACTGTGCCAGTGTATGTTCTGGAGTTGAGCGTTAAAGAAACTGATTGGCCAAATTCAGCGTCAGTGGTTCCAACAATAAGCAAGCTGCTTGTTTTTTCGGCGCTGCTTAAAACACCATCGCCCGCCAGCGCACCCACATTCAAGACGGGGTTCTGCGTGTCATAAGTGAAGACGAAGGCACTGGAAGCGGCAGAGAAGTTGCCAGCCGCGTCGGTTTGACGTGCATAAACTGTGTTTGAGCCTTGAGCTGGGGTGAAGCCACCCCAAGTGATGCCATCGGTACTGAATTGAATGGTGGCTGCAGCCTCTTGACCGCCAACCGTTAAAGCAGCGTTATTGGTGATCTTGTCAGTGGCAGACTTACCAGAGTCTGAAGTCAAGGTCAGTGTGGGCGCGGCAGCAAAAGTATCCAGGGTGAAAGTTAAAGCATCAGATGAAATCGAAGTGTTTCCAGCCGCATCCATTTGGCGCGCCAAGATCGACTTCGCACCATCGCCAGTTAGTAAGACAAAGCTACCAGTACCAGAATTCCAAGTCACTCCACCGTTGGTACTGTAGGACCATGTTGCAGAGTCTTCGTAAACAACACTGACACGTCCATCACGCGTAATCTTGTCACCAGCAGTGCCTGTATCCACAAAACTTAAACCAGGCGCATCTGGTGCTTTGACATCCAACTTATAGGTAAAGTCTGCACTGGTGGCTGTATTCCCTGCCACGTCTGTTTGCTGTACCTTGACAATTCGCTCGACAACGTTGTCTGCCTTGGTGTTGCTAATGGTAAAAGTATTACCTGTACCGTTTATCCATGCAGAGCCGTTGTAGTACTTCCAAGTGGCGCCAGCCTCAAGGCCTGTCACGTTGACCACGCTCACGTTGGTGAGCTTGTCGATTGAAGACGAACCTGTATCGCTGGCCAAGGACAGTGTCGGTGCAGCCACTGTAGTGTCCAACGTAAAGGTGTAGGCAGCAGAGGCCGCTGAAACGTTGCCAGCCAAATCTATTTGACGCGCAAAGACCGTGTTAGATCCAGCAGTGGCTGTGTAGCTGGCATTCCAGCTGGTGCCATTGGTACTGTACTGAACAGTGGCGCCTGTCTCTTTGCCGCCCACCGTCAATGCAGCATCGTTGGTAATGTTGTCACTCCCAACGCCGGTGTCGTTTGTCAAGCTTACCGTGGGCGCAGCCGCACTGGTATCTAAAGTAAATGTGATGGCCGCGCTATCGGCAGAGACGTTGCCTGCAGGGTCAGTTTGTTTAACCTTGACCGTGTACGTGGCGTCTGCAAGGCTAGGCATTGTGCTGCTCCAGGCACCGCCATTAATGGTGGCAACGCTGTACTGAACTTGCGCAGAAGCCTCGGCGCCGCTTACAGTGAGTGTGGCATCTCGGGTTATGTTGTCACCCGCTTTGCCTGTGTCATTGCTCAGTGCAACAGTTGGGGCCGCAGCAGATCTGTCCAGCGTAAAACTGAATGTGTTGGTGGGCGAGACGTTGCCCACTGCGTCTGTTTGTCGAACCAAGACGGTTTGAGGGCCGTCTGGCAAAACCGAAGGCGCTGTGCCAGACCAAGCAGCATCACCCACTTTGTACTCAACCAATGAGCCAGGTTCTGAGGTGACGTTCAATGCTAGATTGGAAGTAATTTTGTCGGTGCCAGAACCTGCGGGTGGCGAACCTGTATCGGCCACCAAACTCACACCAGGTGCTGATGGTGCAACGGTGTCAAGCGTGAAGGTGATGGCCGTGGCAGGCGAGGATATATTGCCTGCAAGGTCTTGCTGCTTTACATAAACGGTGTTACTGCCTTGAACCGTTGCATAGCCATCGGACGAGAAAGTTTTGTTGTCCGTGCTGTAAAGCACTGTGGCACCATCTTCTTTGGCAACCGTCAACACCGCTGTGTTGGTTTTGCCATCTTTGTAGGTACCATCGAGGCCATTGCCCGTGTCAGTAAAAGTGACAGTAGGCGCAGCAGGTGCAGTTTTATCGAGCGTGAATGTAAATGGAACTGTAGCCAAAGTATCGCCCTTGGCATCGAGCTGGCGAATCTGCAAGCTCTTTATACCCGTGGCTTGGCTGGACAAATCCAGTTGTGTTCCTGTGCCAATTGTCCAAGTGGTGCCGTCTAAGCTGTAGCTCCAACCCTTGCCCAAGGTACCCAAGCTGATGTTGACGGTGCCATTGTTGGTCACTTTGTCGGTAGCAGAAGAGCCCGTGTCTGAAAGCAAGCTAGCTTTCAGGGGCTCAACCGAGGAAGAAGAAGACGAAGACGAGGAAGAGCTGCGAGTGGGCTGCGTCAGCGTGAAACTAAAGGCCGAAGAAGCGGCAGAAGTATTGCCAGTCACATCGATCTGACGCACCCAAACCTGGTTGCTGCCCATGGCTGGCGAGAAGCCTTCGCTCCACGCGCTGTCGTTGCCCGGGTCCACCACATTGAACTGAACTTTGGCGCCAGCCTCTGTGCCCGAAATGTTCAAGGTGCCATCGCTTGTAAAACGATCACCCGCAATATCGGTATCGTTTTTCAAACTGACTGTTGGGGCCAGCGCAGTTTTGTCTACTGTGAAGCTCAGCGATGTGGCGGCAGATATGTTGCCCGCCACGTCCACTTGGCGCACCAACAAACTCACCGAGCCGTCTGGCAATGAAGGCATGCTGTCAAGCCAAGTTTGGCCGACATCTAAGCTGTACTGAACCTTGGCGCCGTTTTCTTGGCCTTCAATGACGAGGGCTGTGTTGTTGGTGATGTTGTCTGCGGCTATGCCAGAGTCAATTTGCAATTGCGCCGAGATGGCAGCGGCTTTGGTGTCCAGCGTGAAGCTGATGTTGCTAGAAGCCGTAACGTTGCCTGCGATATCGCTTTGGCGAACCCAAACGGTGTTCAAACCTTCTTGCGGCGTAAAGCTGCTCACCCACTTGCTGCCCTGTGTGGGGTCAACGGTGTTGTACTGCAGTGTGGCGCCATTGGCCAAACCAGTAATCAGCAAGCTGCCGTCTTTGGTAATGAGATCGCCTACAGTGCCGGTGTCGTTGCGCAATGCAACTTGCGGCGCATTGGACACATTTTCAAGTTTGAAATTCAAGGACCCGGGCAATGACACATTGCCTGCAAGGTCGGTTTGTTTGACCAACAAGGACACAGCGCCGTTGCTTAACTTCGGTAACTGATTGAGCCAAGTGGTGCCACCATCGATGCTGTACTGAACACTGGCGCCCTGCTCTACGCCGCTCAACTTAAGGGCGGGGTCGCTGGTGATGTTGTCGCCCACAATGCCGGTGTCATTGGCCAACTGCAGCACGGGTGCAGCAGCAGTTTTGTCCAGCGTGAAACTGATGGCGCTGACATCGGAAATGTTGCCCGCTTTGTCTACCTGGCGAAGCTGCACTTGCACGGCACCGGGGTTGGCCGCAAGCTGTGCGGACAGTGCAAACAGGTTGCCACTCCAAGTGGCGCCGCCGTCTGTGCTGAACTGCCAGTAAGCGCCGCTTTCTAGACCCGCGATTTGGATGCCGCTGTTTTGCGTGATGTTGTCGCCCACCAAGCCCGTGTCGCTTTGCAAAGCAGCCGTGAGCGCGGCCACATGGGTGTCAATGGTGATGGCCAAGAAGCCCGATGCCAAACCCTTTTGGCTGACGGGGTCGGTGATGACAACGCTCAGTGTTTTGGAGCCGTCTGTTGCAAAATTTTGAACAGAAAAATCTAAGTAACCGCGGGCCAGATCGGCAGGCGTAACGGGCGCGCTGGCCAGTGCCAAGCCTTCAATGCGAAGCTCAACCACATGGCCCACTGCAATGACACTCTTGACGCTAGACAGGTCAACCCGAATGGAAGGGTTGGCCAAACGGGTGAGCAAGTCGGTGGTGTCTGCACCTGTGTCTGAGCCAGGCGCCAAGCCCATCTCGACCACTTTTTGGCCCGTCGAAATAACACCCAACAAGCTGTCTAATGCCTGCAAGGCTTGAGGTGTGAGGGTGGACAATCCGGCCGCTTGCGCCAGGTCGTCTTGCACCACTTTTTGGAAGTCGTAGAGGTTCTGCAAGGTGCTTGCAGAAATGGTGTTGCCCTTGACAATGAGCTCGACCAAATCGGTGGTCACGTTGCTGAGCACGCGGGTTAAAACGGCAGGGCTGTTCAGCGTGACCTGAACGGCTGTGGGGCTGCTGGCCGCGTTGGAAATTTCTGTGACCAAGCGCTTGAGCACGTCAGATGCAGCAGCCTCGTAACTGGTGCCGCCCGCTTGGCTAACGGCCACGGCACCTGTGACCAGCAAATTGGCCACTTGCGCGGCTTTGATTTGGATGCTCAGCGCTTCGGCTTGGCCTGTGCCGGTGCTGGCGGATGCCGCTGCAATGGGGTCGTAGTTCAGCAGGTCAACATTAGCGCCAATGGCCAAGGCTGTGGCCACGGCTTTGGAAGCTGCGGCCGCAGTGGTGCCGGGGTTTGCTTCCATGTAACCCTGAACCAGAGTGGTCAGGGGGTTGATGACGCTAGAGCCTGCAGGTGCGTAGAGCTTAACTTTGAACTCTAGGCCCGTAGAGGTGTCAATGCCGCCCGAGGCAACGATGCGACCGTTGCCTGCAGGCAACAGACTGAGGTCAAATTTGCCAAATTGGTCGGTGATGGCGAACTTGCCTTCAAGCGGATTGCCTGCGGCGTCTTCCCTGTAAACCTTGGCGCCTTGAATGTAACCATCGGCCACGATACCGTAGCTGGCCAGCACTGCTTTGACCACCACCGAACCCGCACCACCACCGCCCAAGGCACCCAGCAAAAATCCGGCGCCAAGGCCTGCTAATGATGCGCCACCCGAGAAATCAAAACCGGGCAATGTGGGTGAGGGCAGTGTGGGCAGCGTGAATTTTTCAGGCTGTTGTGTGAGCTGTGCCGTGGCCGTTTGCAGACTGATCTCGTCTTGCAAAATGCTGCGCGTTGCAAGCACAGCTTCAGGCGCTGAATTGAGCGGATCCTTGACTCTGTTTTGCGCCAATGCCGTTTGGTAATTGGCCTCGTCTTCTAGGACTGCGCGAAGCAGCTCTTGCGCACTGACAACAAGCTTGGAAGGCGCGCCGTCTGTGGCTTTAGAGGCATCAGTGGATTTTGTATCGGGTGCGTCAGGTGTAGGTTTGTCGGCCTTGTCTGTGGCCGTTTTTTCAGTGTTGGCGTCGTCTTTTTTGCCGCTTGTTTTGTCCTCTTCACTCTGCTGTTTTTCGTCTGATTTTTTGTCAGATTTTTCGAGCGATTTGTTGGCTTTTTTGGCAACATCTGCAGCGCTTGTAGCATCGGATTTTGTGGCGCCTTGGGCCTCTTCCACCAACAGGGCTGTGAGGGCCAAAATGAGGGTGGTGTTTGGCAGGTCTTTGCCCAGCGCAGACAGCACCGTACGCGCTCTGCGAACCAGAGCGAGCAACTTTTGATGCTTAGCTGAAGGAGGACCTGACTCTTTGATCACTGATACAACACTGAAATTCCCTTGGCAGGATGGCCTTAACAAGTTGTGAATTCTAACATTGACTTGAGAAATTTTACGTAGTTTCCGCAGTTTTACAACTATTGAGTAATTTGCCGATTTTTGGTAAATTCAGGCTTGTGTCAGGGTTTAAACTTATGTTATTTAAATTCGATTAAGTCGTAGCACAAGTTCTTGATGAATGAGTACTTAGGTTTTATTTTCAATCAACTCAGTCAAGGATTTGTGTTGGCACGGTGTCGTCGCGCCTTTTTGTTGGGACATGTCTGCCTCCTCACCTTGTTGTTTGGGTTTTCTGCCCCTTTGTCTGCACAAATAACTGCCAACCCTAATAGCCTTCAAAGCTTTACCAAACCCAGCCAAGGTTTGGTCAAGGAGTTGGAAAGTGGGCTAAGCCGAATTCAAAAAAACTGCGGTGTCGTGCGGGCTCCTGCCTTCAAAGACGGTTACCCCACCGATGATCTGTTGGCCAAGATCAGAGCCTCTAATGCCATTTCAGAATCTGAAATGACCAGAGTCAGTACCAAAGTTAGTACCAGCTTGCAAACTTTGAACGAACAAACACCATCGCGCTGCAAAGTTCCTGGCGTTTCCATGTTCGATACAAGCTGCAAGACCATTGAGTTGCAAATTTCGAAAATAAAGAGCATCGAAGCAGATGCGCAAGTGCTGTACAAAGAAACAGTGGATCGGTACAAACTTTATGTTCAATCTATTCAACTGGAAAACAGCAACTGCACGCGAGCCGGCTTTTCCAGCAAGCTTTGGCAAACCGAAGAACAATATGTGCAACCGAGCCTGCTTCGGTTTTCTGGTTTTTTCATCCAGCAAGTGGATGATTTTTTGAGCAAGCTTTGAGACGCCTGTTTGCCAACCGCTGGGCTTTAGGGTTTTTCTGGGCCTTCACCAGTGCCCTGCTGAGTTGGCCCGCCCTTTACTACACCACGCGCCAAATTGAGTTCACAACCAAAGAGTATTTGTACGACAAGGGCATGGAGTACACCTTTGCACTGCAAAACAAAATTCACGAAAAGCAAGTTTGGCTGAACAGTGCGGCCATTAGCTTGAAAGTGGGGCCCGTGCCCATTCAAGCGTTTTTTAAAAAAACACTGGCATTGAATCCAGAAATTTCTCGAATTGAAATTCAAGACAAAGATGGCAGCGTGCTGGGCAAAATTGAGCAAAGGGCTGAGCCTCGGGGTGGCCTGAACACCCAAGCAGAGATTGGCAGCCCCACCTTGTCTCTAACCCGGCTGCGGGCCATTGAAACTTTCTCGACCGCGTTCACACAACCCTACCAGCGGGATCAAAAATTATGGGTCGACATGGTGCTGCCCACTTATGTCAATGGTGAGGCCGCTCTGGTTTACATCTTCAGCTTGGACACTGATTATTGGGTAACTCAAAAATCTGGGATTGATTTGCCACCCGATATGAAGCTGAGCATGGTGACCACCCAACAAGAGAATGAAAGAAGCTTGAACACCCTGACAGGGCTAGGGATGGACACAGAGTTTGTGAGTACGATTGACTCTCAAGATCGTCATTTGCAAATTCGCTTTGCGCCCCAAGATCCCTTTTTAAAAAGACCCTTCTTTATTTTAGGTTTGGTGTTTTTAGGGTGTGGTGCATTGGTCGGTTTGGTGCTGAGCAGCATTCACACCGCAATGCGCAGGCGCGCTGCTGAAGCCGCCTTGTTCAAGCTGACCGAATCCATCAATGCGCAGTCTCGCATTGGGCTGCTTGGCGAAGTTTCTTTGAGCATTGCGCACGAGCTGAACCAGCCCCTCACCACCATTGCCAACTATGCAGCCGCCTGCGAAATAAAGTTGAAAGATATCCAAGATACATCGGGCGAATTAACGGCCTACTTAGGACAAATCAGAGAGCAAACTTTGCGCGCCTCCGAGGTGGTGAGTAGCGTGCGAAACTTTGTTCAGAAAAAACAAAATACCGCTGTGGACCTCAATTTGGCGCTTCTGATTGAGAAGCTTGAACCCATTTTGAAAATGATGGCCAAAGACCATAAAAGTAAAATTGAGTTTGAACTTGAAGGCGAGCCCTGCATTCATGCAGATGCTGTTTTGTTAGAACAAGTGGTGATCAATTTGGTGCAAAACAGCCTCGATGCCATGGATAAAATTGCCACTGCTGTGCGCATTGTCAAGGTGAGTGTTTTCTGTCTGTCCATCGATCAAGTCTGCATTGAGGTGATCGATAACGGGAGTGGCATTGCCAATCAAATTGCACACCGAGTGATGGAGCCTTATTTCACAACCAAGCCCACAGGTTTGGGCATTGGTCTGAGCTTTTCCAGATCGGTGGTGGAAAAATTTGGCGGCAGTATCAAATTCAATTCTAGTGTGGGTCGTGGCACCACGGCTAAGCTTGTTTTTCCGAAAGTCAAAGGTCTATGAGCATATGAGCATCCCTGAAAAATCTGTCTTCATTGTGGAAGACGAAGAGTCCTTGGGCGTCAGCTTGAAAATTGTGCTGGACGCCTCTGGCTTTAGCACCAAGGTATTTGCATCTGCCCATTCTTTTCAAAAGTTTTGCAAAGAAGTTCCTGCCATTTTTGACCGTCCTGGCTGTTTGCTACTTGATGTGCGATTGCCAGACATGCTAGGCCCCGACCTCTTTGTCAAATTTCGAAGCGAGCACAAAAACAATTGCATCACCACGCTGTTCATGACCGGACACGGCGACACCGAGATGGCTGTCAAGCTCATGAAGCTGGGTGCCTTTGATTACCTCTCCAAACCATTCAATCCGCATCACCTCATAGAAAAACTGGAAGCAGCCTACCAGCGTTCTTTGGCGAAGTTTGGAGATCAACAGTTTGTCAATTTATTTCACGACAAACTGAGCCATCTTTCTCCGCACGAAAAGAAGGTCATGTCCCTGATGCTGGAACACAAAACCAGCAAGGAAATTGCAGAGGAGATGGCAAACAGCACGCGAACGGTGGAAGTGCACCGCGCCAATGTGCTCAAAAAAATGGAATGCGCATCGGCTGCCGAGTTGGCTCAAAGAAATGAACGCTATCGACTTTTAAGTGACTTCAATCCCTGACGCACGGTGGGGTAGTTCAATCTTATTTTGAGTTCTTTTTTAAGTCGGTCGTTTTGAAGACGACGCGACTCGCTCATGAAACTCAAGAGCATCAGCGGCAAAGTTTCTAGCGCCTGACTGCGGGGCACGCGTGGCGGGCGAGGCAATCCCATGAGGTCTGCCGCCAAATCAAAATAATCGCCCATTTTCAAATGCGTATCGTCACTCACATGCACCACACGTTGCGGTTTGCCCCGCCACAAGGCGGCCACGCAAGCCCTGGCCAAGTCATCGGCATGAATGTGGTTGGTGTACACATCGTCTTTTTTAACCAGCACCGGTGTGCCCTTCATGAGCCTTTCGCGAGGGGTGCCATTGGGTCTGTCGGGCGCATAAATGCCTGGGATTCGCAAGATGCTAGACCTCACACCTTTTTTACCCAAAAATCGAATGCTGTTTTCTGCATCGACTCGGCGTATGGCTCGGGGTGTATGCGGCTTAACAGGGTGTGACTCAGCAATCCATTGACCTTTGCAATCGCCATATACCCCGCTGGTAGAGCCATACACCAGGGAGAGGGGTGGTCTTCTTTTGAGCAGCGCTCTGACAAGGTTCAAAGTTCGAGGATCTGTGGACCACTCGCCAGCCCGATCAGAGGGCGGCGGCGCCAAATGCAAAACGCGGGTGGCCCATGCTGACAATCTGTGCAAGCTTTGGGGTGCATCTAAGTTACCCAGCACAGGGGTGATGCCCTGAGCCCTTAAACCGTCGGCTTTTTCAGGGCTAGAGGTTAAAGCCATGAGCCTGGTGCGACCCTTCAATTGTTTGGCGGCTCGTTGACCCACATCACCACATCCGATGATCAAGACGCGTTCTTTTCGAAAGCGAGAAGGCAAAGCGCCTAAAGGGGTTTGGTTTGAGGGCAAAATCAGGGGTTGAGAATTTCAGACCCCTCTAGGATAACGAAAACATGAGCTTCCAAATTACCGTAGAGCCAAGTGGCCGTACTTTCAGTGCTGATAGCAGCGAAACTTTGCTGGCAGCAGGCATTCGCCAAGGCATTGGCCTGCCCTACGGCTGCAAAGACGGTGCTTGCGGTTCGTGCAAATGCAAAAAGATTTCTGGCACCGTAGTTCATGGCGAACATCAAACCAAAGCGCTTAGTGCTGAAGAAGAGGCCGCAGGCCTTATTTTGACTTGCTGCTCTAAGGCCCAAAGTGATTTGGTGCTGGAGTCGCGCCAAGTGACAGAAGCAGGCAGTTTTCCCATCAAAAAAATGCCAGTGCGCGTGGTGAGTTTAGAAAAAAAATCACACGACGTGATGTCCGTCATCATGCAACTGCCAGCCACCGATGTGATGCAGTTTCATGCGGGCCAATATGTTGAGTTTTTGTTGCGCGATGGCGCACGCCGCAGCTACAGCATGGGCAATGCGCCGCACACGCTTGACCCTGCTGCACCCAAAGTAGAGTTGCACATTCGCCACATGCCGGGCGGTAAATTTACCGATGTGGTGTTTAGCACCCTGAAAGAAAAAGACATCTTGCGAATTGAAGGGCCCTATGGCAGTTTCTATTTGCGCGAAGACTCTCAAGCGCCCATGATTTTGTTGGCTTCGGGCACCGGTTTTGCCCCCATCAAAGCCTTGATTGAGCACATGCAACACAAAGGCATCACAAGGCCGGCTACTTTGTACTGGGGCGGTCGCCGCCCTGCCGATTTGTACATGAGCGAATGGGTGGAAGCGCAGGTGAAGGCTATGCCCCATTTAAAGTACGTGCCCGTGGTATCTGATGCGCTGCCTGAAGATGCATGGACAGGACGCACAGGCTTTGTGCACCAAGCGGTGTTGCAAGACCACCCAGACCTCAGCAGCTTTCAGGTTTACGCTTGCGGAGCGCCCATTGTGGTGGACTCGGCTCGCGCAGATTATGTGGGCAAAGCGGGCTTGCCCGAAGAGGCCTATTTTGCAGATTCATTTACCACGGAAGCCGACAAGGCGAAGGAGTCCATTTGATGCTAAACACACCCTCTCTGGCAAAACGCACTGCCCTCCAAACCGTGCTGGCCAGCTTGGCCTTGGCCCTTTGCAATGTGGCCTATGCGCAGCCCTTAGAAAAACCCATTCGGTTGGTGGTGCCCTACGCAGCAGGTGGCCCCATTGATGTCACCGCGCGGGCCTTGGCAGAGCGTGTGAAAGACACCTTGGGCGTGGTCATCATTGACAACAAACCTGGCGCGGGTGGCAACTTGGGTGTGGACATTGTGGCCAAAGCCCCCGCCGATGGCTACACCATTGGTATTTCTGCAGTGGCCACGCATGCCATCAACCCTTGGCTCTTTAGCAAGATGCCATTCAACGCCGCCACAGACTTTGCAGCCATCACGCAAATGGTTCGAGTACCCAACGTGTTGGTCATGAACGCAGAGACAGCGCAGCGCTTAAAAATTAATTCTGTGGCCGATTTGATTGCCTATGGCAAAGCCAATCTAGGCAAATTGAATGTGGGCTCTGGCGGCAATGGCAGCGCAGGCCATTTGGCAGCAGAAATGTTCAAGCGCGATGCTGGTATTTTTGCCGTTCACATTCCCTACAACGGCGGCAACCCGGCGCAGTTGGCTTTGTTGTCTGGCCAAGTCGATTTCAACTTCGACAACTTGGCTACAGCCGCGCCCAACATCAAGGCGGGCAAACTCAAGGCTTTGGCCGTGACCACAGCGCAGCGCAGCAGCGCCCTGCCCGACATTCCTGCCATGGCTGAAACGCTCAAAGGTTTTGAAGTGGACACATGGTGGGGTTTGGTGGCTCCGGCCAACACACCACCGGCCATGGTCGCGCGTTTGAACCAGGCTTTCTCAGCAGCCCTTGCAGCGCCCGAAACCAAAACTCGCTTTGGCATGATGCTGATCGAGCCCGTGAGCAGCACACCCGATCAATTTGCCGCCTTCATGAAGCGTGAATTGGCAAAATACGAGCCGGTTGTCAAAGCCAGCGGCGCAAAAGTCGACTGATCCTGTTTATTCGCCCAAATAGGCTGCGCGCACTTTGGGGTCGTTCAACAAGTCTTGGCCAATCCCAGTCATGGAGATCAAGCCCGACTCCATGACATAACCCCGATTGGCAATGGCCAACGCACGGCTGGCGTTTTGTTCGACCAACAAAACGGTCACGCCTTGGGCAAACACATCGCGCACCACTTCGAAAACTTTGTCCACCATGAGGGGCGACAGACCCATCGAGGGCTCATCAAGCAGCAACACTTTAGGGCGGCTCATGAGGGCCCTGCCCATGGCCAACATTTGCTGCTCGCCACCGGACATGGTGCCGGCCAGTTGGTCTTTGCGTTCACGCAATCTTGGAAAGGTGTGAAACACTTTTTCCATATCGTCTTGAATGGCGGCAGTGTCATTGCGGATGTAAGCGCCCATGAGCAAGTTCTCAATGATGGTCATGCGAGTGAACACACCGCGACCTTCCGGCACCATGGCCAGGCCCTGCTTGACCAAATCCCAAGGGCCTTGGCCCACAATGCTTTTGCCCAAATACTCAATGTCACCCGCATGAAGGGGCAAGGTACCGGTGATGGCTTTCATGGTGCTTGTTTTACCCGCACCATTAGAGCCAATGAGCGACACCAATTCACCTTCATGCACTTCAAAATCAATGCCCTTGACAGCCTTAATACCGCCGTAGGCTACTTGTAGGCCTTTGACTTTTAACAATGTGGCTGTCATTTCAATGCCCTCCAGTGCCCAAGTAGGCTTCAATTACTTTTTCATTTTTTTGGACTTCTGCTGGCGTTCCCTCGGCAATTTGTTTGCCGTAGTCGAGCACTGTGACGCGATCGCACAAACCCATGACCAGCTTCACATCGTGCTCAATAAGTAAAATAGTGCGGTTGTCTTTGCAGATCTGGTCGATCAACTCTCGCAACTGAACTTTTTCTGTGGCGTTCATACCAGCAGCGGGTTCATCTAGCGCAATGAGTTGGGGATCGGTGGCAAGAGCACGGGCAATTTCTAAACGGCGCTGATCGCCATAAGACAAAGTGCGTGCACGGTAGTCGGCATACTGACCAATGCCCACATAGTCCAACAATTCTTGTGCACGTTGCGCAATTTCGGCTTCTTCTTGTTTGAATTTGGGTGTTCTAAAAATAGCCCCCAACAAACCCGAAGAGGTACGCACATGTCGACCCACCATGACGTTTTCTAAGGCCGTCATTTCTGCAAACAAACGAATGTTTTGAAAAGTACGTGCAATGCCTGCCTGCGCCACTTCATGGACCGCAGTGGGCTGATACGGCTTGCCCGCCAATTCAAAACTACCGCTGTCTGGCGTGTAGAGACCCGTGATCACATTGAAAAAGGTGGTCTTGCCTGCGCCATTGGGACCAATGAGGCCGTAGACCTGACCTCGCTCAATGGTCATACCAACATCGGACAAAGCTTGCAATCCACCAAAGCGTTTGGAAATGCCAGCCACTTTTAAAACAGCATGGCGTTCAGAATGACTCGCGTTCATGTTAAGCGCCCTCTTTCGCTTGCAGCGCTTTGCCGTGCTCGCGCGAAGGCCACAAACCCCTAGGGCGCATGAGCATGATGACAATCATGGCAAGGGCGATGAGCAATTGACGCAGAATGGCGGCATCAATGCGGCCGTCTGTCATAGACTGCAAGGGCCCCGCTATATAGCGCAAAATTTCGGGCAAGGCAGACAACAAGACGGCACCCAATACAACGCCGGGCAAGTGCCCCAAGCCGCCCAACACGACCATGGCCACAATCATGACGGACTCCATGAGGCTAAACGACTCGGGTGAAATAAACCCCTGAAAGCCTGCAAACATGGCGCCAGAGATGCCACCAAATGTAGCGCCCATGCCAAATGCCATGAGCTTTAAATTGCGCGTGTTCAAGCCCATGGCTTTGGCCGCAATTTCGTCTTCGCGAATGGCCATCCATGCGCGGCCAATGCGTGAGACTTCCAAGCGGTAAGAAATCAAAAGAGTCATGAGCACCAAGGCCAAGAACAGGTAGTAGTACAAACTCACTGAGGCGAACTCAATCCCAAACAGGTTAAGGGGTTTGCCTAAATTGATGCCGAAAAAATGAATCGGATCAATTTGGTTCAAACCCTTGGGGCCATTGGTGATATTGACTGGCTGATCCAAGTTGTTCAAAAAGACCCGAATGATTTCACCAAAGCCCAAAGTGACAATGGCCAAATAATCTCCACGCAGCTTCAAAGTGGGCGCGCCCAGCAACATGCCAAACAGGCCTGCCAAGGCCGCCGCCACAGGCACAATGACCCACAAAGGCATGTGCAAGCCGCCAGGAAACAGGGCCGCAATGGCTGGGAATGTTTCAAACAAATGAGGTGATGCAAGCAGGCCATACATGTAAGCGCCCACAGCGAAGAAAGCGACATACCCCAAGTCGAGCAAGCCCGCATAGCCCACCACGATGTTCAGGCCAACCGCCAGCAACACATAGAGCAAGGCCATGTCAGCAATGCGCACCCAGGCATTGCCAAATTGCTGCAAAACCAAAGGCAAAATGAGAAGCAGCACGCCAATGGCCAGCGTTTTGAGATTCTTTGAATTGTTCATTGTGGTTCTACCCTTCCTGTCACGCGCGATCGGCTACACGTTCACCCATCAGGCCAGAGGGCCGCAATGTGAGCACAATGATGAGCACGATGAAGGCAAAAATATCGGCGTAATGGCTGCCCAGAACACCCCCCGTGAGAACGCCGATATAGCCCGAACCAATGGATTCAATGAGACCGAGCAAAATGCCTCCTACGACCGCGCCCCCTAAGTTACCAATGCCACCAAACACTGCAGCAGTAAACGCTTTCAGGCCTGGCAAGAAGCCCATGCTGTGGTGCACAGTGCCATAGTTGGATGCAAACATGACCCCCGCAATGGCCGCCAACACGGCACCAATGATGAAGGTGGCAGAAATGACCATGTCGGGCTTAACACCCATCAAGGCAGCGACCCGTGGATTTTCAGAAGTAGCGCGCATGGCCCTGCCTAACTTGGTGGCATTGACCAACCACATGAGCACTGCCAAGGAGATGGCGGTGACACCCAAAATCATGATTTGCGTGGTGGAAATGACTGCGCCACCGACATTGATGGGAGTGGTCGACAACAAGGTTGGAAATGGTTTGTAGTTAGGCTTCCAAATGATCATGGCCAAGGTTTGAAGCAAGATGCTCACACCGATGGCTGTAATGAGTGGCGCCAATTTCGGGCTGTTTCGCAATGGGCGATAGGCAATTTTTTCAATTGCAAAATTGAGTGAGGCAGCCACCACACTGGCAATGACCAAAGAGACAATCAGCATCAACCAGCCGGGCATGCCAGGCGTAGCATCTTGCATGAGCGCAATCACAGACCAACTTGTCAGGGCAGCCACCATCAGCACCTCGCCATGGGCAAAGTTGATCAAGTTGATGATGCCGTAAACCATGGTGTAGCCCAAGGCGATCAGGGCATACATGCTGCCTTGGACCAAGCCATTGATCACCTGCTGAAGAAAGACATCCATACCAAACTCCTATTTTTTTGTTGCATTGGCTTGATTCAGTTCATTCAAGCTTGCCATTTTTTCTGCAATCTTTAACTCTAACCCACGATTCACGGGTCGATAAAACCCTGGCGCTGGCATGCCCACTGGCAAGTAATTTTCGCCAGCCGCAAAGCCGCCCTCTTCATCATGGGCATAGCGATAGCCCTGACCATAGTCCAAGCTCTTCATGAGTTGAGTCGGTGCATTGCGCAGGTGCATGGGAACAGGGCGTGTACCGTCTTTTTTGACCCATGCCTTGGCCTCCTTGAAGGCCTTGTAAACGGCATTCGATTTGGCTGCCACTGCCAAATAAATCACGCATTCTGCCAAGGCCAGCTCACCTTCAGGACTGCCCAAACGCTCGTAAACTTCTGCCGCGTCAAGCGCCAAGCGAAGGGCGCGCGGATCGGCCAAGCCAATGTCCTCTGCGGCCATGCGAATGAGGCGTCTGGCCATGTAGCTCGGGTCTGCACCGCCATCCAACATGCGCGTGAACCAGTACAGCGCAGCGTCTGGGTCTGAGCCCCTGACAGATTTGTGCAGCGCACTGATGGTGTCGTAAAACTGCTCACCGCCTTTGTCGTATCGACGCATGCGTTCGCCCAAAACTTTCATCAGCCATGCATCTGAAATAGCTTCTAGCTTCTCTGTTTTTGCTGCGACAGCCAAAGTTTCAAGGGTGTTGAGCAAACGACGCGCATCGCCATCGGCATAAGCAATCAGTCGCTGCTCTGCATCTGCTGCCAATGGAGGCACCGCGCCAATGGCATGCGCGCGTTTCACAATGAGTTTCAAATCTTCTTCGTTGAGGGCTTGCAGAACATAGACAGCCGCTCTAGAAAGCAATGCAGAGTTGACCTCAAAGGAGGGGTTTTCGGTGGTTGCGCCAATGAAAGTGAACAAGCCACTTTCAACATGCGGCAAGAACGCGTCTTGCTGGCTTTTATTGAAACGATGAACTTCGTCTACAAACACAATGGTTCTCTGCGGCTGCAACCCCTTCAAGGCGGCCTCTGCTTTTTCGACTGCTTCCCGAATGTCTTTGACACCCCCCAGCACCGCACTGATGCTGATAAATTGCGCGTCAAATGCATCGGCCATGAGACGTGCAATGGTGGTTTTGCCGACGCCCGGCGGACCCCACAGAATGCAACTGTGAGGCTGGCCAGATTCAAATGCCAAGCGAAGGGCCAAACCCTCACCAATCAGATGTTGCTGACCAATGACCTCGCCCAAATGCTGGGGACGCAAGCGCTCTGCCAAAGGCTGCTGTAAATAAACGCTGGCGTTCATGGCCGAATAACCTGCACGCCCGCAGGTGCTTTGAACTGAAAAGTCTCTGGCAAGAACTTCACATTGGCTTCAAAATTCTGAAAATTCAAACGTGATGTTTGACCTAAGCCATCCACAATTTCCAAGACCGTCAGCACAGGCACATTGGCGGCTGTGCTGGCCCCGGCCACACCCAGCTTCAAGCCCACTCGGATGACTTGGACGGCGCCATCCGACTGTTTAGGCGTAGCTTTGACCCATTGCAAACCTTCTGAATCTGGCTCTGCTTTCAAATTGAATTCAGCTTGCAGCGCTTTCAAATCGCCAGACGAGGAAATGAAAGCTGCAGGCGTTTGGCCCATCAATTGGTTTTGTTTGCGCATGGTGACTTGGTTCAAGTCGGCGTCAAAAAGCCACAACCACTGACCATCGGACACCATGGCTTGTACAAATGGTTTTTGATAGGCAAATCGAAATTGCTGAGGCCTTTGAAATTCAAAAGTACCCGAGGACGTTTTTCTGCGAGGTGCTTGTTCGGCTTTAGATGGCCCCGTCACAAATTGCGAAAACTGGGCACGTCCACTGTTGGTGAATTTCAAAAATTGACTCAAAGACTCGATGGCATCGGGCGAACTTTGGGCCCAAGAATTTGGCACAACACCCCGCCAAACCATGAACAGCCCGAGCAGATAGAGTTTGGCTTTCATCTAGATAAAACAGTCTGAAAGAGGCCGTTTATTCAGCGCGCGCTGGGACCAAAATTTCGCGCTGCCCGTTGCTGCTCATAGAACTGACCAAGCCCGCCTTTTCCATCTCTTCCACCAAACGCGCGGCGCGGTTGTAGCCAATCTTCAAGTGACGTTGCACCAAAGAAATACTGGCCTTGCGATTTTTCAAAACCACTTCAACGGCTTGATCGTACATGGGGTCTTTTTCAGCATCCGCACTGTCGCCGTAGCCCGTGTCTTCACCATCGGTGGTGCCGCCTTCCAGCACGCCCTCGATGTAATCGGGCTCGCCTTGCGTTTTCAAATAGCTCACCACGCGGTGAACTTCTTCGTCACTCACAAAAGCGCCGTGAACACGGATGGGAAAGCCAGTGCCAGAAGGCATGTAGAGCATGTCACCCATGCCCAGCAAAGCCTCTGCGCCCATTTGATCAAGGATGGTTCGGCTGTCAATTTTGCTAGAGACTTGGAAGGCTATGCGTGTGGGGATATTGGCTTTGATCAAGCCTGTGATCACATCGACACTGGGACGCTGTGTGGCCAAGATCAAGTGAATGCCAGCGGCCCGCGCCTTTTGTGCCAAACGTGCAATGAGCTCTTCAATTTTTTTACCCACCACCATCATGAGGTCGGCCAACTCATCAATCACCACCACGATGTGCGGCAAGCGCTTCAGTGGTTCTGGATCATCAGGCGTGAGGCTAAAGGGATTCAAAATAAATTCTTCGCGCTCAGTTGCATCGTCGATTTTGGTGTTGTAACCCGCCAAGTTGCGAACGCCCATTTTGCTCATGAGCTTGTAGCGGCGCTCCATTTCGCCCACACACCAATTAAGGCCATGCGCGGCTTGCCGCATGTCGGTCACCACGGGCGCCAACAAGTGTGGAATACCTTCGTACACCGACATCTCCAACATTTTGGGGTCGATCATAAGCAGGCGAACATCACGCGCTTCGGCTTTGTAAAGCAAAGACAAAATCATGGCATTGATGCCCACCGACTTACCAGAGCCTGTGGTACCCGCCACCAAAACGTGAGGCATTTTGGCCAGATCTACCACCACCGGATTGCCCACAATGTCTTTGCCCAAGCCCATGGTGAGCATGGACTTGGCTTCGTTGTAAACCTGCGATCCTAAAATTTCGCTGAGCTTGATGGATTGGCGTTTGGCATTGGGCAATTCCAAGGCCATGTAGTTTTTGCCAGGAATGGTTTCCACCACACGAATGGATATGAGGCTGAGTGATCTTGCCAAGTCTTTGGCCAAGTTGACCACTTGCGATCCTTTGACACCTGTTGCAGGTTCGATTTCATAACGCGTGATAACAGGGCCGGGTGCTGCAGCTACCACACGCACTTCAACGCCAAAATCTTTGAGGCGTTTTTCAATCATGCGGCTGGTCATTTCCAAAGTGTCTGCCGAAACGCTTTCTTGTCTTTGATTCAGACTGTCTAGCAAATCTACCTGTGGCAGCTTTGTGTCTGGCAATTCAATGAACAAGGGTTTTTGTCTTTCCTTCAGCACTCGCTCACTGCGAGGGACCGCTGTGACCTGCGTTTCGATCACCATGGGCGCAATGGGTTCAGCGAAGACAGGTGTTTTAACGCCCGCAGCTGCAAACAATGGCTTTTCTTCAAACCTGTTTTCAAAGGGGTGCAATTGCGGTTCAACTGGCAGCTTGGATTGAAGTTGTTCACGCTCCTTGAGGGCTTGTTGGCCCAAGGCGAAATCTTCATCGATTTCACGTTGTGCTTGGCGCGAATGGACAAGTGCATCCAATTTGCGACCAAGGGACTCACTCAACTGAGCCCATGAGAAACCAAAAGCCCAGGCCATTCCTAGCGCTGCTGTTGCAATCAGAATAAGTGTTGCACCATTGGGCCCGATCAAGCGAGTGGCACCTAATCCAATTGCATAGCCCAATGCGCCGCCACTGGTTCCGGGCAATAACAAGTCCCATCTGGCCAATCGCGCCCATTCCAGAGCACAACTTGATGACATCAACACCAAGAGCCCTGTCCAAAAAATAAGCATGCTTTGGCTTGGCGTATTTTCTTCTTTGGGTGAAACAGTGCTGGCAGTTGGGTCGACTCGCAATCTATTCGCCAAAATACGCAGCCAGGCTCGAACCAAGAAAATAACAATCCACCAAGCTGAGTAGCCAAAGCAAAAGTAAATGGCATCAGACAACCATGCACCAAAAATTCCCAGCCAGTTTGCAACAGGGCCGCCCACTCCGGAACCAGACCACGATGGGTCATTGGGGTTGAAACTGTACATGGCTAAGACAAGAATCAATATGGCGGTGGCGCCAGCGAACAACACAATTTCCTGCGTGAAACGCATAATTCCGAACCAAGCAGAATTTTTCTGAGCTAAGCCTTCTTCGAGGCTGCCGGTTGGATGGGTAAGGGTGCGAAGTGAATAGGTCATGGTCTGACCCTCAAGCTTACCCGATAGACCTCCCCAAACAGGTGTTTCACAAGCTTCTACAATGGGGCTTTAGCGTTTACCCGAATCCTGCCAGATCACCCATCATGTCCAACACCCTCCCCACCCAACATGCCCAAGTTTTAATTCTCGGGTCAGGCCCTGCCGGCTACACAGCCGCCGTTTATGCGGCCCGCGCCAACCTCAAGCCATTGCTGATTACAGGCATTGCCCAAGGCGGCCAACTGATGACAACCACCGAGGTGGACAACTGGCCTGCCGACGTGCATGGTGTGCAAGGCCCCGACCTGATGCAACGCTTTTTGGAGCATGCCGAGCGCTTCAATACGCAAATTGTGTTTGACCACATCAACAAGGTTGATTTCAGCAAACGACCCTTTACTTTGACGGGTGACAGCGGCGTTTACACCTGCGATTCCTTGATCATTGCAACGGGCGCATCAGCCAAATACCTTGGCATTGACTCTGAAACGGCTTTCATGGGTCGCGGCGTTTCGGGCTGCGCCACTTGCGATGGTTTCTTTTACAAAGAGCAAGTGTGCTGCGTGGTGGGCGGCGGCAATACGGCTGTTGAAGAAGCTTTGTACTTGTCCAACATTGCCAGCAAGGTGTATCTCATTCACCGCCGCGACAAATTCAAAGCCGAGCCCATCTTGGTCGACAAATTGATGGACAAAGTGGCGACTGGCAAAATTGTTTTGCAAACTTTCCAAACTTTAGAAGAGGTTTTGGGCGACAACACTGGCGTCACCGGGGTTCGCTTGAAGTCCACCAAAGATGGCTCTTTGCAAGATTTGGAACTCAAAGGTTGCTTTATTGCCATTGGTCATTCACCCAATACCGATATTTTTCAAAACCAATTGCAAATGGAAAACGGTTACATCGTGACCCAAAGCGGGCTGAAAGGCTTTGCCACCATGACCAGCGTGCCTGGTGTTTTTGCAGCGGGCGATGTCCAAGATCACGTCTACCGTCAGGCCATTACCAGTGCGGGAACAGGCTGCATGGCCGCCTTAGATGCCCAGCGCTTTTTGGAGCAAGAAGGCGCCTGACACTCCGCTCCTTGGGGCGGATTTGCAACACGCCAAGGGCTGGTTGGCTGCCCTTGGGGCATTTTTTAGCCCTTTTTGCTTGGATCTGACCCAAAAAGCTGGCTATAATCCAAGGCTTTGCTGAGTACTCCTTATGGGGGACCCACAAAAATGGGTTACCGCCACCCTTCTGGCGAGGTGAGGCTGGACCGCCTTAAGTTTTGCAAACGACACATCACTTGCATTCATGCAAGCCTTTGTTGATTTCGCAAAACTCATCTGGCACCAGCTGTTTATAAAAGTATCGGAGTGTCCACATGGCACGCGTCTGCGACGTAACGGGCAAAGGCCCCATGGTCGGAAACAATGTTTCCCACGCCAACAACAAAACCAAGCGCCGGTTCTTGCCGAACCTGCAATATCGCCGTTTCTGGGTTGAGAGCGAAAACCGTTGGGTGCGCCTGCGCGTTTCCAGCGCCGCTTTGCGCCTGATCGACAAAAATGGCATTGATGCTGTTCTCGCAGACTTGCGCGAACGCGGTCAAGCTTAAACCCCCTATAGGAGCACCATCATGGCAAGCAAAGGCGGACGCGAAAAAATCAAGCTGGAATCTACAGCTGGCACTGGTCACTTTTATACGACCAGCAAGAACAAGAAAACAATGCCCGAGAAAATGTCGATCATGAAGTTCGACCCAAAAGCTCGCAAGCACGTTGAGTACAAGGAAATCAAACTGAAATAATTCAGCTTGATTTCACAGAAAAAGCCCGCTGATGCGGGCTTTTTTGTTGCTGGAGAAATTTAAATGGGGTCAAACAATTGGGGTCAGAGCAACATTAATTTGGTCAATCAGTTGGGGGCAGAGGCTAATGGGGGCTTCCTCATGGTGGAGTACCACAAATCGTCAGCCCCCATTAGCCTCTGCCCCAACTGATTGGAAATTAATGTTGCTCTGACCCCAATTGTTTGTCTCATTTAAATTGGCCGCCCCAATCGATTAAGCGCGGGCCGCGCGAAGCTGAGTAGAAAAATCACGTAAAGCAGCAATGCCGCTATCTTCAGCGCATTTACACCAGGCTTGCAGGTCTAGGGCAAGTTGTTCGCGGTTGTGGGATGTGTTGAGCCAAATTTGACGAAGTTCTTCGCGCATGGCCAACATTTTGTCTAGCACGGGGTAGGCCGCGAGGGTGGCGCTCAAAGGCGCGCGTGCTTCGGCCGGTATTTTGTCGCCATCGCGGTGAATCCAGCGCTTGGCTACTTTCAAAACACTGGCGTCAAGTTTGGCATTGGCCACTTCTTCGCGGAAGACTGTTCGCATTTGACGCGCATAACCAGCCATCACGGCATATCGATTGGTGATCAAAGCTTCCAAAGTTTTTTCATCGGCCACGGGGCGTACTTTGCCAAACGCCAAGACAGGCGGCGTTTTTTTCACATTGGCCAAACCTACAGCTTGCAAGATGCAGATGTAAGCCCAGCCCAGATCAAATTCATAGGGCTTGACCGACAACTTGGCAGACGTTGGGTAGGTGTGATGGTTGTTGTGCAGCTCTTCACCACCAATCAAGATACCCCAAGGGGAGATGTTGGTGCTGGCGTCGTGTGCCTCGAAGTTGCGGTAGCCCCAGTAGTGAGCAGCGCCATTGATAATGCCCGCTGCGGTGATGGGAATCCAAGCCATTTGAACGGCCCACACAGTAAGGCCTAAAGCGCCGAACAAGGCCACATCGATGATCAACATCAATGCCACACCTTGCCAAGAAAAGCGCGAATACAGATTGCGCTCTATCCAGTCGTCGGGAGTTCCATGGCCATAGCGGCTGAGGGTTTCTTTGTTTTTAGATTCTTTGCGGTACAACTCGGCACCAGTGAACAACACCGTGCGAATGCCATGCACGTGCGGGCTGTGCGGGTCTTCGGCTTGCTCGCACTTGGCGTGGTGCTTGCGGTGAATGGCAGCCCACTCTTTGGTCACCTGACCGGTGGTCATCCACAACCAAAAGCGGAAAAAATGCGATGCAATGGGGTGCAAATCCAAGGCCCGGTGCGCCTGGTGGCGGTGCAAGAAAATGGTCACGCTGGCAATCGTGATGTGCGTGAGGCCCAAAATGACAAAGAAAATTTGCCAACCCGAAAATCCCATGAATCCGTTAGCCATCCAGTCAATGACCGCATCAAATACAGCCGAGTCGAGTAACAACATTCAGTCTCTTTCTGAGTAGAGGTGCCCCTTAAGGCAATCCGAGTATTTTAAGATTTCCGAATTCAAATTGACAGTGATTTCAACAAGCAAGCGGCAAAGTTAGCGCTTTAGGATTCACTTTCGAACCCAAATTGCTGCAAAGAAACCGTCGGTGCCATGCCGATGCGGCCACAAGCGTAAAAAATGGCCATTGCACAGCTTGTAGGCATTGGCCACTTTAAAGCGAGTCAGTTCTTCGGCCACAGGCAAAACAGCGAAATCAGGATGCGCCTTCGAAAACGCTTCAGCGATCTCTTCATTTTCTTGCGGCAGCATGCTGCAGGTGGCGTAGACCAAACGGCCACCCGACTTCAACAAACGCGCTGCACTTTCCAAAATGGCAGTTTGAGTCAGGGTGACTTCGGCAATGCCTTCAGGCTTTTGGCGCCACTTCAAATCGGGATTGCGCCTAAGGGTGCCCAAACCAGAACAAGGTGCATCCACCAAAACCCGATCAATCTTGCCGGCCAAGCGCTTCACACGGTCGTCGCGCTCATGCGCGATGGCCGCAGGATGCACGTTGGACAACTGACTGCGCGCCAAACGCGGCTTCAACGCATCCAAGCGATGGGCAGAAGTGTCCATGGCATACAAACGCCCAGTGTTGCGCATGGCGGCGCCAATGGCCAAAGTTTTGCCGCCGGCCCCTGCGCAAAAGTCCACCACCATTTCACCGCGGTGCGCATCCAGCAGCAGCGCCAGCAACTGCGATCCTTCGTCTTGCACTTCAACCGCGCCGCGCTCAAAGGCTTTGACCTTGGCCAAAGACGGTTTGCCTTGCAAACGCAGGCCCCAAGGAGAATAAGGTGTGGGCTCGCAAACAATGCCTGCCGCGGTTAATTCTTTTTGCACTTCAGAACGTTTTTCATTCAAGTCGTTCACCCGCAAATCCAAGCTGCCAGATTGCTGCAAGCTCTCGGCCAAGGCACCAAACTCATCGCCCAGTTGTTCTTTGAGTGGCCGCGCCAACCAATCAGGCAAATTGTGAATGTGCTGCGACATCAAGTCAGAGGGCTGAATGCTGTCGCACATGTCTAGCCATTTTTTTTCAGTGTCGTTCAATGCACTTTTGACGAAATCTCTGGGGCCTGCAAAACCCAAAATGGCCAAGCGCTTTTCTTTGGCACCACTGCCAGACCGGGCCATGTGCTCAAACAACAACTTTTGTCGCAAGACTTGAAAAACTGTTTCAGACAGCGTGGCGCGCTCTCGTGGACCCAAATTGCGGTTGTCACGAAAAAAACGAGAAACTACCGCATCAGCGGGATGGTTAAATTGGAGGGTCAGCCTGACCAATTCGGCGCAGGCGTCTAAAAGGGCTTTTGGATGCATAAGCTCTATTGTCCCACCCCACAACACGCAAGAGCGATTTCATGCAAGAAGAAACATTACCGCCATTGATCATCACCCGACCTGGCTACTACCGTCACTACAAGAATTTGCTTTACCAAGTGCTTGGCACGGTGCGGCACAGCGAGTCTCTTGAGCCGCTGACTTTGTACAAAGCGCTTTACGGCGATCAAGGTCTGTGGGTCAGGCCCGCCGCCATGTTCAATGAAACGGTGGACATCAAGGGTGTGATTCAACCCCGGTTTACTTGGTTGGGCGAGGAACTGCCTGAGACCTGAAAAACGCTGCCACAGCTGCAGGAAAAATGAGGTGCTCTTGCGTGAGCACTCTGGCGGCCAGCGTTTCAGCGGTGTCACCCTCAAGAACAGGCACCACGGCTTGGGCCAAAATTTGCCCTTGATCCACCTCGACTGAAACTTGGTGCACTGTGGCGCCAGCAAACTTGGAGCCCGCATCAATGGCGCGCTGGTGCGTGTTCAATCCGGCAAATGCGGGCAACAACGAGGGGTGGATGTTGATCAGACGGCCTCCATAGTGCGCCACGAAAGCAGGCGTCAAAATTCGCATGAAACCCGCCAGCACGACCAAATCGGGATCATGCTCATCAATTTTCACCATCAGGGATTGGTCAAAAACCTCCCTAGAGTCAAACTGCGTGTGGTCTAGCGTTTGAGTTTTGATGTTTGCAAACTCAGGGTGCTCTTGCAACCAAGTGAGGCCAGACGCTTGAGGCTTGTTGCTGATCACAGCGGCCACCTTCAAGCCCCATTTCTTGGACCAAGCTTCTTGATGCGCGGCTTTTACGATGGCTGCCATGTTGGAGCCAGCGCCAGAAATCAAAATAACAATGTTTTTCACAAATAGACCGCCAAGCAAGACCCCGTATTATCCCTGCCGCAGACATCTAAATTGCAATTTGTCGCAGCGAAGACACCGCATTTGCGCACGGTCGTGCTAAAAACGTACTTTCCCCTCATTTACTGGCATTGACCGGAGACACACCTCATGGATTTGGCATTCACTCCCGACGAACTCGCATTTCGCGAGGAAATTCGCGCTTGGGTAAAAGCAAACTTACCTTCCGAAATTTCGCAAAAAGTTCACAGCGCCATGCGTCTCTCGCGTGACGACTTGCAGCTTTGGGCCAAGATTTTGGGCAAAAAAGGTTGGCTCGGTTGGGGCTGGCCTGAGCAGTTTGGTGGCCCGGGTTGGACTGCCGTGCAAAAGCATTTGTTCGAAGAAGAATGCGCGCTGGCCGGTGCCCCTCGCGTGGTGCCTTTTGGCCCCGTCATGGTGGCCCCTGTCATCATGGCTTTTGGCAATGCTGAACAACAAAAACGTTTCTTGCCAGGCATCGCCAGCGGTGAAGTTTGGTGGAGTCAAGGCTACAGCGAACCTGGTTCAGGTTCTGACTTAGCCTCCCTCAAAACGCGTGCTGAACGCGTGGGCGACAAGTACATTGTCAATGGCCAAAAAACCTGGACCACCCTAGGCCAGTATGGCGAATGGATTTTCTGCTTGGTGCGCACCAGCAATGAAGGCAAACCGCAAACCGGCATCTCCTTCTTGTTGATCGACATGAAGTCGCCTGGCATTACGGTGCGCCCCATCAAATTGCTGGATGGCGAATGCGAAGTCAATGAAGTGTGGTTTGACAATGTAGAAGTACCTGCAGAAAACCTGGTGGGAGAAGAAAACAAAGGCTGGAATTACGCCAAGCATTTGTTGGCCCACGAGCGCACCAACATTGCCGACGTGAACCGCGCCAAACGCGAACTCGAGCGTCTCAAGCGCATTGCCAAAACCGAAGGCGTTTACGAAGACATGCGTTTTCGCGATGAGATTTCTAAATTGGAAGTGGACATCGTTGCTTTGGAGATGTTGGTCTTGCGTGTTTTGTCGGCAGAAAAGTCTGGCAAAAACTCCCTCGACATTGCCGGCCTTTTGAAAATCAAGGGCAGCGAAATTCAACAGCGCTACACCGAGCTCATGATGTTGGCAGCCGGCCCCTTCAGCCTCCCCTTCATTTTCGAAGCCATGGATGCAGGCTGGCAAGGCGACTTCCCCGGACACGAAGTGTCCAACGCACCGCTTGCAGCCAACTATTTCAACATGCGCAAAACCACGATCTACGGCGGCAGCAATGAAGTGCAGCGCAACATCGTGGCTCAGGTAGTTTTGGGTTAATGACTTAACCCCCAAAGGACACATCATGGATTTCGATTTTTCAGACGATCAAGAACAATTGCGCGACGCTGTTCGCAAATGGGTCGACAAGGGCTACACCTTTGACCGCCGCCGCGAAATTACGCACGCGGGTGGCTTTGACCGCGCCTCCTACACCGAGCTGGCAGAGTTGGGCCTGTGCGGCCTGTATGTCAGCGAAGATCAAGGCGGCATGGGCATGGGGCCCGTTGAAGGCATGGTGGTGATGGAAGAATTGGGCCGCGGCATTGTGCTCGAACCCATGCAGCACGCCTTCATTGCTGGCGCCGTTTTAGAAGGCTATGCCCCCGATGCTTTGAAGGCTGCATGGCTGCCCAAAATTGCAGGCGGCGAAGCCATTGTGGTGTTGGCACACCAAGAACGTAAATCTCGTTACAACACCCACAAATGCGATGCGCAAGCACAGCAACAAGACGGCCAATGGCTCATTAGCGGCACCAAAAGCATGGTGGCCGTGGGCGACCATGCAGATGCCTTTTTGGTGCCCGCCATGGCATCCGGCAAGCTGGCTTTGTTCTTGGTGGCCGAAGGGGCCAAGGGCTGCACCACGTCGGGCTACGGTACCCAAGACGGTGGCCGCGCCGCCGAACTCCAACTCAATCAAAGCCCTGCAAGTTTGCTAACCCTTGATGGTCAAACCGCATTGAGCCACGCCGTGGACATTGGCATTGCGTGTGCCTGCGCTGAAGGCGTCGGCGTGATGGACAAAACCATGGCCATCACCGTGGACTACATGAACACCCGCAAGCAGTTCAATACCACCATTGCCACCTTCCAAGCCCTGCGTCACCGCGTGGCCGATATGAAAATGCAATTGGAGTTGGGCCGCTCAATGAGCTATTACGCCAGCTTGAAGCTCAATGCACCTGCATCTGAGCGTCACCAAGCCATGGCCCGTGCCAAATACCAATTGGGCAATTCCATGCGCTATGTGGGCCAACAATCTGTGCAATTGCATGGCGGTATTGGCGTGACCGACGAGTACATTGTGAGCCACTACTTCAAGAAATTGACGCAGCTTGAAATGACTTTCGGCGACACCCTCCACCACCTGGGGGAAGTCTCTGCCAGCATGCAAGAAACAGCTGGCGTGTTTGCTTAACGCCGGCCCGACATCTAATCGATCAATCTGGAATTTTGAGGCACATGTGCCATCAAAAAAGCCATTTGATCGGTCAAGATTCTGCGGTTTCGCAGTATGAAATCTTCCCAAAGGCTGGGCACGTAAGGGGTGTAGAGCAATGGCATGCCTGCTTGCTCAGGTGTTCGGCTGCTTTTGCGATGGTTGCATGAGCGACACGCCGTGACCACATTCATCCAATTGTCGATGCCATTTTGTGCAAAGGGCACGATGTGCTCGCGGGTGAGTTCTGTTTCATGAAATCGCTGGCCGCAATAAGCACACACGTTGCGATCTCGAATGAACAATTTGCCATTGGTCAGGCCGGGGCGGAGTTCGAAAGGATTGATGCCATGAACACCGCGGGTGCCAATGATGCTGTTGACCTTGATGATGGACTGCTCGCCCGTGATGGCATTGTGGCCACCGTGAAAAACAGCAATTTCTTGACCCGCTTCCCAGCGGACATCTTCGGCTGCGTAGTACACCACAGCTTGTTCTAAAGAAATCCAGGACTGCGGAAGCCCTTGGGCAGACAATTTCAAGACCTTCACAAGCGACTCCATCCAACGGTAAAACCATGACATGAAACGAGAACAGGCCAGTCTTTCTAGTCAGTCACAATATACCCTGTAATCAATTCATTTTTATGACGCAAACAGCATGAAGGTATTTCGCGGATTCAACCATCCAGACAGGGCCCATCAATGCGCCTTGACGATCGGTAACTTTGACGGTGTCCACCGCGGCCACCAAGCCATGCTCGCGCTCTTGAAAAACGAAGCTGCGCACCGCGGGGTGCCCAGTTGCGTGATGACCTTCGAGCCACACCCCAGAGATTTTTTTGCCAAGCTGCACAACAAGCCCGAATTAGCACCTGCACGAATTGCAAACCTGCGCGACAAACTGCTAGAACTCGATCGCTGCGGCATTGACCAAGTGGTGGTGCTGCCCTTTGACGCACGCTTGGCAAGTCAAACACCAGAGGACTTCATTCAGTCTGTCTTGGTCAAGGGTCTGGGTGTTCAATATTTGCTGGTGGGCGATGATTTTCGCTTTGGCGCCAAGCGGGCCGGCGACTACAGCATGCTAGATGCCGCGGGTCAGCGCCTGGGTTTTGATGTGGCTCGGATGAACAGCTACGAAGTGCATGGCCTCAGAGTTTCAAGCTCTGCTGTCAGAGAAGCCCTGGCCAAGGGCGACATGAACGGGGTAGCCCGCCTTTTGGGACGGCCCTACAGCATCAGCGGTCATGTGGTGCATGGCCGAAAGCTAGGGCGTGGCCTAGGCGCCTCTCGTGAAGGCGCTCAGGACGGCTTCAGAACCCTCAACTTGCGCTTTAGCCATTGGCAACCCGCAGCCAGCGGCATTTTCAATGTGGAAGTTCATGGCTTAAGCCCCCAAGCCTTGCCTGGGGTGGCCAATTTGGGCATTCGCCCCTCTTTGGACCCCAACGATGTCAATGGTGGCAGGGTACTGCTAGAAACCCATTGCTTAGACTGGCCAAACCAGCTTGGGGTCGAAGGTGGCTACAGTAAAATCATTCGAGTTGACTTGCTGCACAAATTACACGACGAACTCAAGTACGGCAGCTTGGAAGCCCTCACTTTGGGCATTGCCAAGGACTATGACGATGCGCGTGCATTTTTCGCCGCTAGAAATGCGACTTTGCAAGTCCCCACACCATGACGCTTTGAACAATGTCCGAACAAAAAACAAATTACCGTGCCACTCTGAACATGCCCGACACCGCGTTTGCAATGCGCGGCGATTTACCCAAGCGTGAGCCTGCCTGGGCCAAAGCTTGGAGCGACCAAGGCCTGTACAAAAAACTGCGGGTAGCCCGCCAAGGTGCCCCCTTGTTTGTGTTGCACGATGGGCCGCCGTATGCCAATGGCAAATTGCACATTGGTCACGCCCTGAACAAAGTACTCAAAGACATGATCGTCAAGTCCAAGCAATTGGCGGGCTTTGACGCGCAATACATTCCCGGCTGGGACTGCCACGGCTTGCCCATTGAAAACGCCATTGAAAAATTGCATGGCCGCAAACTGAGTCGCGACGACATGCAAGCCAAGAGCCGCGCTTTTGCCACCGAGCAAATTGACCAACAGCGCGAAGACTTCAAACGCTTGGGCGTCTTGGGTGATTGGGATCGACCCTATCGCACCATGGACTTTGCCAACGAAGCCGGCGAAATTCGCGCTTTCAAACGCGTCATTGAACGTGGCTTTGTCTACCGCGGCCTCAAGCCTGTTTACTGGTGCTTCGATTGCGGCTCTTCGTTGGCCGAATTTGAAATTGAATACGCCGATAAAAAAAGCGACACCCTGGATGTTGCCTTTGAAGCGGCCGACAATGCCGCACTGGCCAAGGCGTTTGGTCTCAGCGCCCTGCCCGACACGTCCAAATCGGTCTTCGCAGTCATTTGGACAACCACCGCTTGGACCTTGCCTGCCAACCAAGCCTTGAATGTCAACCCTGAATTGGTTTACGCCTTGGTCAACACCGACAAAGGCATGTTGGTTCTGGCCGAGTCCTTGGTCGAAAAATGTTTAGAACGCTACAAACTCGAAGGTCAAGTGGTGGCCACCACCACCGGCGAAAAGTTAGGCGGCTTGAATTTCAAACACCCCTTGTATGACGTGCATGAAGGCTACAAACGCTTCTCGCCAGTTTATGTGGCCGAATACGTCAGCGCACAAGACGGTACGGGCATTGTTCACTCATCGCCCGCCTATGGCGTGGATGACTTTAACTCCTGCGTAGCCAATGGCTTGGCCTACGACGACATCTTGAACCCTGTTCAAGGCAACGGCAGTTATGCAGAAGACTTGCCCTTGTTTGGCGGCATGAACATTTGGAAAGCTTGCTCCCGCATCATTGAAGTGCTGGGTGAAAGCAATCGACTCATGGCCACCTATGGCATCACACACAGCTACCCGCACTGCTGGCGCCACAAAACGCCCGTCATTTACCGCGCTGCGGCGCAGTGGTTTGTGCGCATGGACGAAGGCCCTGGCGTCTTCACACAAGACAAAGCATCCAAAACATTGCGTCAGTTGGCACTCGATGCCATCGATCAAACCAACTTCTATCCAGAAAACGGCAAGACACGTTTGCGCGACATGATCGCTAACCGCCCTGACTGGTGCATTTCACGTCAGCGCAGCTGGGGCGTGCCAGTGCCCTTCTTCTTGCACAAAGATTCGGGTGAGTTGCATCCCCGCACCATGGAAATTTTGGACCAAGCTGCCAACATCGTTGAAAAAGGCGGCATTGAAGCTTGGAGCCGTGCAACTGCGGAAGAAATTTTGGGAGCAACCGATGCCTCCAACTACACCAAGAGCACTGACATTTTGGAAGTGTGGTTTGACTCTGGCTCTACCTTCCAACACGTGCTGCGCGGCAGCCACAAAGATGCCTACGACCGTGCCCCATTCCATGACGCAGGCCCCGAAGCCGACCTCTACTTAGAAGGCCACGACCAACACCGCGGCTGGTTCCACAGCTCCTTGTTGCTCGGATGCGCTTTGTACGATAGAGCGCCGTACAAGGGTTTGCTCACGCACGGTTTTGCCACCGACGGCCAAGGCCGCAAGATGAGCAAAAGTTTGGGCAACGTGGTGGCACCCCAAGAAATTACAGACAAGATGGGGGCAGAAATTGTTCGCCTTTGGGTGGCTTCTACCGATTACTCGGGCGACCTGAACATCGACGACAAAATATTGGCGCGCGTGGTAGATGCTTATCGCCGCATTCGCAACACCTTGCGTTTCTTGTTGGCCAACGTGAGTGATTTCGATCCTGCCAAAGATGCCGTGTCCGATGCCGACCTTTTAGAAATCGATCGCTTTGCCTTGAGTCGTGCAGCGCAAATGCAAACTGATATTTTGGCTCACTTCAAGGTCTATGAGTTTCACCCTGTGGTCTCCAAATTACAGATCTATTGCTCTGAAGATTTGGGTGCGTTTTATTTGGACGTGCTGAAAGACCGCCTGTACACCAACGCACCCAAGTCATTGGCTCGTCGCTCTGCACAAACAGTGCTCTACCGCATCACGCATGCCATGCTGCGCTTGATGGCGCCGTTTTTAAGCTTTACCGCAGAAGAAGCATGGCAGGCCTTTGGTAGCTCAGAGTCCATTTTCATGGAAACCTACAGCGACTTGGGCACGCCCAACGAAGCCCTTTTGGCCAAGTGGACACGCATTCGCGAAATTCGCGATCAGGTGAACAAAGACATTGAAACCTTGCGCGCCGATGGCAAAGTGGGCGCTTCATTGCAAGCCTCTGTCAACTTGCAAGTCGGCCCCGAAGACCATGCCTTGTTGGCCAGTTTGGGCAATGACTTGAAGTTTGTATTCATCACCTCACACATTATTTTGGAGGCCGGTTCCGAAATGCTTGCCAAGGTTTCCGTCAGTCTAGACACCAAGTGCGAGCGTTGCTGGCACTACGCCCCAGATGTGGGCGTGAACTCTGCGCATCCCACCCTGTGTGGCCGTTGCGACAGCAACTTGCATGGCGCGGGTGAAACACGGCTGTTTGCTTAAAGCATCCAACATGGCTCGCAACAAAAACATTTTTAAATCAGGCTCGGGGGGCTGGCTCTGGTTAGGCATTGCGCTCATCATTTTGTTGCTAGACCAATTGACCAAGATTGCGGTGGTGGGGGCCTTCCAGTTGGGTGAAACTCTGCCCATGACCTCCTTCTTCAATTTGGTCCGCGTGCACAACCCTGGCGCCGCATTTTCCTTCTTGGCCGATGCTGGCGGCTGGCAGCGCTGGTTCTTTACGGGGTTGGGTGCTGTGGCCGCGTTGGTGATGCTTTATTTGATGCGCATGCATGCTGGCCAAACTTTGTTTTGTCTGGCCTTGTCTCTTTTGCTGGGTGGTGCGGTCGGCAATGTGATCGATCGCGTGCTTTACGGCCATGTGATTGATTTTCTAGACTTCTATTACGGCACTTGGCACTTCCCTGCTTTCAACGTGGCTGATAGCGCCATCTCTATGGGTGCTTGCCTGTTGATCTTGGACGAATTGCTAAGAGTTCGACGAGGTCGATGATTGTCAAAAAAGGCACCCGAGGGTGCCTTTGATTTTGTAAGATTTGAAATTACAAAGTGAGGATGGTGCAACCCGTTGTTTTGCGGGCTTCCAAGGCACGATGTGCTTCTTGTACTTGTGCCAAGGGGAAAGTCTGGTCAATGTGAATTTTAACTTTGCCACTTTGCACCACAGCAAACAAATCATTGGCCATGGCTTGCGTACTTTCGCGCGTTGTGATGTGGCTGAACAAAGTTTGGCGTGTGACATACAAAGAGCCCTTGGCGCCCAACATGCCTGGTGCGAAGGGTGCCACGGCACCAGAGGCATTGCCAAAACTTGCCATCAAGCCCAAGGGGCGCAAGCATTCAAGTGATTTGTCCCAAGTGTCTTTGCCCACCGAGTCGTAAACCACTTTCACACCTTTGCCACCCGTGATTTCTTTCACGCGTGGCAAGAAATCTTCGGTGCTGTAGTTAATGCAGTACTCGGCACCATTGGCCAATGCCAATTTGCATTTGTCATCGGAGCCCGCTGTGCCAATCATGCTGAAGCCCAAAGCCTTGCCCCATTGGCAAGCAATGAGGCCCACACCGCCAGCAGCCGCGTGGAACAACACATGGTCGCCGGCTTTCAATCCTTCAACGGGTCGTGTTTTCAAAAGCAGGTACTGTGCAGTGAGGCCCTTAAGCATCATGGCGGCGCCGGTTTCAAAAGAAATGTCGTCTGGCAATTTGCAAACGCACTTGGCGGGCATCACGCGCTCTTCGCAATAACTGCCTGGGGGTTGGCTGGCATAGGCTGCACGATCGCCCACCTTGAGGTGAGTGACGCCCTCGCCCACGGCCTCGACAATGCCTGAGGCTTCCATGCCCAACTTCAAAGGCATGGGCAAGGTGTACAAACCGCTGCGTTGGTAAACGTCGATGAAGTTCAAGCCAATGGCTTTGTGGCGAATGCGAATTTCGCCAGGGCCGGGTTGACCCACTGTGACGTCAACCAATTTGAGTTGTTCTGGGCCACCGTTTTGGTCGATTTGGACAGCTAAGCTCATGCGTTTCTCCTAAAAAATTTGAAATTGAGGTGTGATTGAGTGTGAGACAAAATCAGATTGACCGCTACTTTGCCACGAATTCAATGACCCTGCGTGACAACACAGCCCCTGCGTTGCCGTTAAAGTCACGGGCATGACACAAAAACTCTCACCTGGCACAGCACTCATGCTCACCGTTCCTCCACTGCTTTGGGCCGGCAACGCCGTTGTGGGCCGATTGGTGAGTGATTTGGTACCACCCATCACCCTCAATTTTTTGCGCTGGCTGATTGCATTTTTTATCCTTCTTCCCTTAGCTTGGCATTTGCTCAAACCCAGTAGCCCACTTTGGCCCTACTGGCGCAGGTTTGCACTGCTGAGTTTGTTAGGTGTGGGTTGCTACAACGCGCTGCAATATTTGGCATTGCAAACCTCCACCCCACTCAACGTAACCTTGGTGGCGGCCAGCACCCCCGTGTTCATGCTGGCCATCGGCGCCTTGTTTTTTAAGACCCCTGTGCGGCGTGCACAGTGGCTGGGCGCAGGGCTTTCCATTGCAGGTGTGTTGGTGGTTTTGTCGCGCGGCGATGCAGAGCAACTGCTGCAGGTAAGCTTTGTGGTGGGCGACATTTATATTTTGCTGGCCACTGCCTGCTGGGCCATTTACAGCTGGCTCTTAACGCAGCGCAACGAGCCCGACGAAATTCGAAGCAATTGGGCAGCATTCCTAATGGCGCAGGTCATATTTGGCCTAGGCTGGGCGGGTATGTTTTCAGGTGCTGAATGGGCGCTTACCGACACACACATCACTTGGGGCCTGCCCCTTTATGCAGCGCTTGCTTTTGTAGCCATCGGCCCTGCTGTGTTGGCCTACAGATGCTGGGGCTTGGGTGTGCAAACTGCAGGGCCAGCGGTGGCAGGTTTCTTTGCTAACCTCACACCGCTGTTTGCCGCCATCATGTCAACCGTGTTCTTAGGCGACCTGCCCCAGATCTACCACCTTGTGGCTTTTGGCCTCATTGTGAGTGGCATTCTGGTGTCATCTCGGCGCGCCAGTTGACCCCCAATTAAAGGCCAGCGTGCGCGGCGCATGCAGCTTGCGAAGCGTCAATAAGTACCTGGGTAGGCGCCACCGTCGGTCAAAAAGTTTTGGCCTGTGATGTAAGACGCTTGTTGACTGCAAATGTAAGCACACAGCGATCCAAATTCTTGCGGTGTACCGTAACGGCCTGCAGGCACCTGAGATTGTTGCAGCGCACGAATTTCTGCCACCGACTTGCCCATTTTTTGAGCAGTGACTTCGACATTGGCGCGAATTCGATCTGTGTCAAATTTACCTGGCAAGATGTTGTTGATGGTGACGCCTTGCGCTGCAATTTTGGTGCGTGCAACGCCAGCCACAAAACCCGTCAAGCCACTTCGCGCGCCATTGGACAAGCCCAGAATATCAATGGGCGATTTGACGGAGCTGGAGGTGATGTTCACGATACGGCCAAAGCACCTTGCCGCCATGCCATCCACAGTGGCCTTGATCAGCTCAATGGGCGTCAGCATGTTGGCGTCCAAGGCTTTGATCCAAGCCTCGCGGTCCCAACTGCGAAAATCGCCGGGAGGCGGTCCGCCCGCATTGGTCACCACGATGTCAAAGTCTTTGCCAGGGCCACCAGGCACTGCAAACAAAGCGGCTCGGCCAGCTTCCGTGGTGATGTCAGCCGCCACGGGCAGCAACTTCACGCCGGGCGCTTCTTTTTGCAAATCCGCTACGGCTTGGTTTAAAACATCAGCACCACGCGCCACCATGACCACGTTCACGCCTTCTAAAGCCAGCGCACGTGCACAGCCCCAGCCTAAGCCCTTGCTTGCGCCGCCCACCAAAGCCCACTTGCCTTTAATTCCTAAATCCATGATGACTCCTTCAAAAAAGTAAGACCACTCTGGTCAAAATTAATCCACAAAACCGACGGAAATTGAGTTGCTTGCGTTGGCGTCAAAAGCCAACCGCCTGCCCATCACGCCGTGGATCGGAGGCCGCTATGTAGCCCTGCACTTTGGGGTCACCCATGCGCCAAATGAATTGACCCGCGCCAAAGTCTTGGTAGGAGTCATTGATCACTTCAAGCTCGTGTCCCAAATCGTTCAGGCCTTGAACTGTGTTGCGGTCCATGTTGGATTCGGCATTGATGGACATGCCGGCGTTGTAGCGCCAGCGCGGTGCATCACAAGCCGTTTGCGGGTTTTGACCGTAGTCAAGCATGCGCACCAAGGTCTGCATATGACCTTGAGGCTGCATGTTGGCCCCCATCACGCCATAACTCATAACGGGCTGACCATTTTGAGTTAAGAAGGCAGGAATGATGGTTTGGAAAGGTTTCTTGCCAGGCGCAACCAAGTTGGCAGCGTTGGCACCCTTCAAATCGGTGCTGAAGCCAAAACCTCTGTTTTGCAAGCTGACGCCATAAGTAGGTTCAACCACACCCGACCCAAAGCCCATGTAATTGCTTTGAATGAAGCTCACCATCATGCCGTTTTCATCGGCAGCCGTGAGGTAAATGGTGCCGCCCTTCACAGGATTACCGGCTTTGAAATCTTGCGCTTTCTTCATGTCAATGAGTTTGGCGCGGCTTTTTAAATACGCGGGATCAAGCATTTGAGCCGGTGTGACCTCCATGTAACGTGGATCGGCTACATAGCGGTAAACGTCGGCAAAGGCCAACTTCATGGCTTCAATTTGCAAATGTTGAGAATCAATGCCATCCACTTTCATGCTGGCAATGTCAAAGTTTTCCAAAATACCCAAAGCGATGAGGGCGGCAATGCCTTGGCCATTGGGCGGAATTTCATGCAAGGTGTAGCCGCGGTAGTTTTGCGCAATCGGCTCGACCCATTCAGGTCGATATGCCGCTAAATCTTGCAGCGACAGGGCACCACCATGCTGCGTAGAAAAGCGCACCAGCGCCTCTGCAATTTCGCCTTCATAAAAAGCCCGGCCTTTGGTTTCGGCAATGGCACGCAGGCCCCTGGCTGCCGCTTTGAATTGGAATAACTCACCTACATTCGGCGCACGGCCCCATGGCAAAAAGCTTTCGGTAAAGCCAGGCAAGGACTGCAGCAAAGGCGTGGCCGCATCCCATTTTTGTTGCACCACCACAGGCATCAGGTAGCCGCGCTCGGCAATTTCAATGGCAGGCTCCATCAGATCGGCAAAAGGCAGTTTGCCAAATTTCTCACTCATGGCAGCCCAGGCCCCCACTGCACCTGGAACCGTGACAGAGTCCCAGCCGCGCTTGGGTGGGTTGAAAGCATCGTGGCCATATTTTTTGTGGAAATACTCAGGGGTCCATGCCTGAGGTGCAGGTCCAGATGCATTCAGACCATGCAGTTTTTTGCCGTCCCACAAAATACAAAACGCATCAGAACCTAAACCGTTGCTTACAGGCTCTGTGATGGTCATGGCAGCAGCAGCTGCAATGGCTGCATCCACCGCATTGCCGCCCTTGAGCATCATGCGCAAACCGGCTTGAGCAGCCAGTGGGTGCGAGGTAGAAACAATGTTTCGCGCAAACAAGGGCAGGCGCGCAGAAGAATAAGGGGTGCTGAAATCAAAGCTCATGGTGTTGTCTAAATTGATCTTAAGAAGTGTATTTTGGGGTCTGGTATCTTGGGTTCAATATGCGATTGTGTCAGGAAATTTGTGACCTAAAGTCACATCGTTCCTTGAGAGTTTCGACAAGCCAAAAAAAACGGCACCCGAAGGCGCCGTTTTGGCTCGAAAGTGATTCTGAATCACTCTTCGACGAAGGCTTCCTCGCGCTTGGATTTAACGGAGGGAAGGAGCACCACAATTAACATGACTGCAGCAACGGCCAACAAGCTGGCAGACAAACCACGAGTGACGAAAACCGACCAGTC